>Ga0247728_10032_pt1 | contig 137173 bp, 116 predicted proteins | sample SalenrCarbi39_FD_183048 | JGI IMG/M metagenome (GOLD analysis project Ga0247728, IMG submission 183048) | Saline wetland microbial communities from Lincoln, Nebraska, United States - Carb-i39 | ecosystem: Environmental > Aquatic > Non-marine Saline and Alkaline > Salt marsh | place: USA...
GGGGTCCGGGTGGCGAAAACGTAAGAAATACTCGTCGAATTGATTGTTTTTTGGTCATTTGGCGAGTTTAAAAGTTGCGCTAGGTGGTATGCCGGGGAAATACATGGCTACTTCAGACCATCCTTAGCAGAGGTAGCCATGCATAGCATCGAAATTGGAGCTAGCCATTTACCTGCGGCAAATGAAGAAAGCTGCCTTTTTTGACAACAATGGCAGCCGCTTCGCGAAGGCAGTTGATCATTTTGGTCTTATTGCTCGGTCTCGCTCCACATTCGTTTCGCTTACCTGCAAACGCCCAAAATGCTCAACTGCCCCATACTTGAAGGTTTCAAGTATGGGGCGCGGGGGCATACTTGAAGGAACGCTTCGCTGCTTCAAGTATGCCCCCGCAATTTTGTTGTCAAATCATAGCCGCCAGGCGTTGCCTGGCCGAAATGGCGATTGTGCACAGACGTGAGCTGCGCCATTCGCGGGCGCTGCCGCCCCGGCCTCAATCATAAGCCCGATCACTGCGGCACACTTGTCTTACGACCGCCATGTCACATGACTCGAGTGCTGCAGTCTCGCCGTGTCACTCGTAGGGCTTGCGGCAGTTAGTGAGTGTCGATGCGCCGGGTGACCGTGCCGTGTGTCTGTCACAGTGGCGTTATGAAGCGGTGTCCGGTCTGATGCCAAAGCGCCCACGCTTCAACTGAAATTTGTGTGGCAGCAGCCGACTGTCACGGAATTCTCGTCGCAGCGGATGCAAGTTCTTCGATGGTGGACTGTGCTCAGCGATAGGGCGTGCCAACCGTCGCCGCAAGCGATGCCCGGAGTTGCGTGAAAATTCGGTTTCTTTCCTGTTGTGTTCAGAACGAAAAAGGCCGCAGATTGGCTGCGGCCTTTTATTCATCCTGTCTCATAATCATCTCCAGGCGATGATTGTTTTGAACGCTACGCGCTAGCAAGGCTTTTGCTTAGTTCTCCTTCCTCGCTTTCCGCGTCCGGCTTGGTTTGCGAGCAGCTTTTTAAAATGCTCCCAGCGGATCTGCTCGGTCTGTGCGTTGTATGTCAGTCCCCGTTCCATCTGCTCCAGTAATCTCAGACTCAGTGGCTGCTCCAGGTAATGGTCTGCTGTGACTTCTGGTGCACCACCCTCATGGCCGAGCAGATAGGCGATCGTGGATGGAGATATGCCTGACCGTTCCAGCCGAACGGCAAACGAGCGACGGAGACTTTTAAAATTGAGCCCGCCATTAACCGCCGGCGGACAGTGCTGACCGATGTATCCTGTACCCGTGCACGGCCCGCAGAAAAACCGACTTGGGTCGCGGGAGTATAGGTGCTTTGGATCGAAGCTCAGCTCGTTGAAAAGCAGAGCGTCATTGCCATCGGCCTGGCGCCGTTCTTCTACGAAATTTAGAAAGCCCATCTCCACTAGCTTCGAGCAGATTGGAATCTGCCGAGCCGACGGCCCCGTCTTCAACGACTTGTTGTAGCCATTATCGTTGATATCGATAAGGTCTACGCCGTGGACATCCTGGATCACATCATGCACACGTAGCTGGCAGAGCTCGTTAAGCCGCGCGCCGGTATAGAGCCCAAGCGGGAGCAACCAAAACCGATAGGGCTTGGCGTCCTGGTTGATTTTCGGCAGGTCGCCTGCGAGATACTTTCTGTAGGGCCAGCCTGAGAACATCTGATTCAGATTGCTATCCAGAAATGGCTTGGTGATTTCGGCGTGTTTTGTATTGCAGGTCGCGACTTTGATCGCCTCGGTAATCAGCTTGCTCTCAAGTGCTTCGTCCAGCATTCGATTGAACAACTGATAGTAGGTCGTGAGGTTTGCGCCTTTGCTACCCGACGCAGCGTTCTGCTTGAGTAACGACGGTAGCTGATCCTTCAGACGCTGTACGTCGGCCCGATCAAGCTCAGCAACTCGGCGGGTAGGATTATCTTGCGTCAGAGCGATTTTTAGTTTCTCCATCCGCGCTCGAAGCATGTGCTCGGATTTCCCTGCGTAATTGTTTTCTCGCAGAAAGCGGGACAGCGTTATGTCCATGAACTCGGTAAGCAAAGGAGAAGACTGAAAGCGGTTTATCGCATCCGTAATCGCTGAAATGTTTGCCAACGCGATTCGCAAGTGTTCTTCATGGCCGGGTTCGACGATAAGACTCAGGCCTTTGTAAAAAGGAATGGAGAGGGGGGCAGTTACATTCATATATACCTCACAGTGGGTGAGGCTTGAGATTATTACTGGATGGATAAACAGTCAAGATAATCTATTAGGATTTACCATGCGATAGTTTTTATTGACAACTTGTCAATAATCGCAAGATGAGCAAAAGGTAAGAGCGAGCCCCTACCTTTTATTAGCTGAATATTATGCGTACGTTTTCCAGTGTCGCTTAGCAACCCGCACGCTGGGGAAGGGGGTGCCAACCGGGCGACCGACATTGAAAACGCCCTGGCGTTCTCGTAACTCTTGATAGTGCCGGTAATGGATGTGTCCCAGCCCTAGCCCGAAATCGAGCTTGTCGAGCTCGTCTTTGAGCACGTCAGACGGATAGCAGTCGCCGTACCCACCGGTGGTACTTTTATCCGAGTGGCCTACAAGCGCTTTGGCTTTCGCCAGGTCAAGGTTCTGTCTGCGAAATTGATTGATAAAGGTGTGGCGCAGACCGTGGTACGTCAGGCCGTCATCTCCCAGGCCGCAAAGCCCAAGGTAACCCCGGCTAATCTGGCTTGAGCCGAGAAACCAACGGCTCGCAACATGCCCGGGAGAAAGGTCGCCGTATACCCGAATATTGTCGAAAAGCGGAGCCTTGCCGTCTCGCTCGACAGCTTCCAGGCGTGCTTGATGAAACTCCAGGAAGCCCGACTCGATAAGCTGCCGGTGAATCGGCACCAACCTTTCCGAATCGGACGTCTTCAGCTGTTTCGACCCGCTTCGATTGATGCTGATGAGCCAGACGCCGAGTTCTTGCCGAATGTCTTCGAGCCGTAGCTGGCACAGCTCACTTAGCCTTGCGCCTGTAAAAAGGCCAAGCAGCGGCAGCCAAAACTTGTAGTCATCCAAGCGCCAGCGCGGCGGCGTGGTCAGTGTGTAGGCCGGACCGTGAAGAAGTTTCTCGATCTGGCTTGGGCTATACGTGCGCTTCCTCGGCGCCTCGGCTCCTTTGGTGCTGAATGCCAATCCGGCCGCGATATTTTCGGTGATGTAACCCTGATCATGAGCGTAGGTGACAAGGGCCCTTGCCAGCTCAAAGAACTTTTTCGCAGTGCGAGGGTTGATTGGCTCGAACTTACCGTCGCTAATGATCTTACTTAGCGGCTGGTTACGCGTGGCACGGAGGCGATGCCGGTTCTTCGGATAGCTACGCAGATGATCGCGTAGCGTGTTGAATTCAGCGCGAGTCAGCGTCTCGACTTGCCGGTGCCCGCCAAGCAGCTCGCACAGGCCTTCCAGGCGGGCCTTTGCGGTAATGCGAGTCCGCGGGTTAGCCCAGGCGCCTTCACGAATTTGCCGTTCTTCGTATTCCTTTACCAAAGCTGCGAGGCTCAACCCTGCGTTTGAACCACGCGCCGGCGAGACAATGCGATCGTTGACGGAGGGTTGCGTAAAGAGGGTTTCAAGCTTGGCTTTCTGCGCGTCGGGCAGAACGCTCCCGAGCGCATTCAGCAACGCGAGCGTGCCTGGATCCTGTGGCGGTGCCACAGCATCTGTCGGCGAGTTCAGCTCCGGAATCGTCTGCATAGGCTCGGCGGTTGCAGCAGAACCCAACATCCGCCGAACCAGGTCACCGATTTCCTGCATGGCTTGGGCGTAAGGATCTTGGTGATCGTCTTCCTGAAAGTAACGCAACAGCACCTTATCAACCTTCTGCAGCGTATACGTCAGCATGAGGACCGCAATGATGATGGAGCTAGTGAGCAGCTCAACCCGAAAGCTTTTCTTTTCTCTCAGATGCGCTTTCATGCACAGCGGATCGAGTTCGATAAGCATCACATAAAGCCCCGATCCCTCCTGCACCAAGAGCGCTCGATCAATGATGCGGAGCTTCAGATGCATCGCGTTGGCTTGCTGAAGATGAAAATGCAAAGCTTGCCGAGATTGCGGTAGTGCTGGGGGGATGTGCATGAGATTCCGACCCTGGTCTGGGCGGGCATGGCACAGGTATTCATAAAGCGTCATCGCTGCAAATGCAGGAGATTCTTTCGAATAGCGCCCTGGGGAGGGTGGGACGGTCTCGAGTACATCAAGGGCGGCGTAAATGTACCGGGCAGCGTCGCTCGCCACGTTCTGGTTGTTGGTTCCGAGCGGCCAGTCAAAGCGTACGAACCCGACCCCAAGCGCTTTTACCAGTGCGGGCGTTGGTGTCAGTGCGAAGAAAATTTCGCCCCCTGGCTCGTGGCTATAGAGCACTACACGCTCGGCACTCTCTTTCATCATGCGAGCGTGGGCGACCGAAAGGTCTTGGTTCGCGAGCTTCATGGGCGACGGACGGACTTTCCAAACCCGGTCGGCGAATTTGAGTGCTTCCGCTACCGCTAAGTGAAACCTTTGGAGGTCAACCAGCAGGCGGTCAGAAAAGAGCTCGACATAGTGCTCGGTTGCCTTGGCAAGGAACTGCTCGAAAGAAGCATTCAGGTACTTAGCGAGATCGCGGGCCAGGGCTTCGTCGTGGCTGAGCGACCACCGGATTTGCGCAGGCAGTTTCGGGTTGGCCGCGAAATGCTTAGGGAATGTGAGGTAGTACTGGAAGCCAGTGTTGGCTTGATAGACCAGGTGGGGGACACCCGTTTTGCTTTGGCGCTTGGACATGATGGCATACCTTTTGGATTCACAGACGGACTGTGAGTAATCCAATGCCATCAAATCTGGGCTGAAACCCGCGTTCTAGACGGGTTTCAGTGTTGAATTGGTGGGCCGGGGTAATCTGAATCAAACCTTTATCTATCTGAAAGTAAAGGCAAAGTTTCGGTTAACTATTTCTGTGGAATACTATTTGGAATACCAGGCGACTGGATTTGAACCCAGGATTCCGATCTGTTAGCCCGCGCTTCGCCTGGGCCTCTGGGTGGGCTGCTCTCAGATCAGCCTTGCCTCCAGCAATTCATGCATTTTGAGGGCATCGGTTATGGCCTTCTTAACTCCGCTGACCTTTTTCTTCGTCTCAGATTGAAGTCTGGCTTCGTCCCCATCGAAGCCAGGATCGGTCTGCTCTAAGGTGAGTTCCCACATGGTTAGTAGGGTAGCCAGTCGCTCGATCTGTCTGATGGCTTCGTCATGCTTCACCTTCCAGCGCTCGTGGAGTTGAGTGCGGCGTTTACGCTCGTTCGTCAGGGCGTCTTGCAGGGCTTGCTCGCGCTTGCGGTGCTCCTCAAGCGATTTTTCAGCGCCACCGAGGAGGTCTGCGACTAACTCTTCCCCGGACATCTTCAGTTTTTTTGCCTGGACGCTTATGGCCTTCTTAGTCTCAACCGGGAGCGTAAACGAGTAGGGCTTTCTGTTTTTTTCTGAATTCACTGAACGATGTCGATGCTGTCGAAGAGCATTCCTCAGTCTCGTCACGAACTCCAAGCCGTCACGAGTTTCCTGCAGGTATGCAATCGCGTCCGCGACCATTTCGTAGCTGGGTGCCCTTCCCCTTGTTGCGTGTCTGAAGCTGGTTTTTATGCCTAGGTCTGTGGCTTGCCGCATGTACTTATAAACCCATTCCCACTCGCCTCCATCGTTTCGCAGCCATTTGGGCCTGCCTGCAGTGCCTCCCATCTCTCGTCCTCCCCGCTGATTCTGTTGGTTCATTCTAGGTCTGAACCCCTTCGTTTCGCCATTAATAGCTTTGTGTTACTCGTAACGTTACATGTAACTCTGATTGGTTTTGTACAGGGTGTATAATCTGTATTTTTTATCAGAGATATTTGAGCATGTCTCTCAAGATACAGGCTGTTCTGGATCGGCTGACTGGCTGCGAGCCGGAGGCGCGATTCATCTTGGAAGCCATTGCAAGGGATAGCTCGCTTGGTAGGTGTGAGGGCGAGTACATCCGAAGCAAGCTGCTTGCGAAGCAGCTGCATATGGTGGAGGGAACAGTTACTGCGGCGTTGGGAGAGCTTGTGGCGGCTGGCCTGGTGGAGCGTATCGAGTCGGCCTCCACCGGCAAAGGTCGGCCAAAGGTCAGCTATCAAGTTGCACCACAGTCACTGGTGCTTCCGGAGGGTCAGCAATGCTCACATGCCCTCCACTCGGAACATATGCAGCGGCTCTTTTCTGAAGCGGATATCCCTGCGGAAATATCGGGTGCGCAGCCGAAGCCTCGGAAAGAAAGCGCGATTGTCACCAAGCATGGAAAACCTGCGCCTCCAGGGGGTCGTAGCAGGTTGAGCATCTGCAATCGATTGCTGCTGGGGGCATTGCTGGCGAATGCCGATCAATTTGGTGTTGTGGTGGGTCTTAGCAACCTGGAATTGAGGCAGCTGACAGGGCTCGACTCCGAGAGTTTGAGTCATCGGCTCCAGCGCCTCAGAGGGCTGGGTTTGATCCGCAGCTATGTACCTGGAGTTACGAGTTCTGTTTTTCGTACCAAGAAGGTCAGCAGCACGTATTTCCTCAACCTAAATCATCCAGGCTATGGCTTGTGCGAGGTGGGGGCGGTTCTGGTGCACTGGCTGCCGCAGTCCAAAGTTCGGAATGATACTTTCGACGTGTTGTGGCGAGATGTGCTTGGATTTCGCAGTTCCCTGCCACCGCTGAATCGCCCCGAGACGCCCAAGACGGTTCTTCACTTTCTAGCTCGTGAGCGGCGACCTGTTTTTGATGTCTTGCGGCTCATGCTCTATCGATGCGCGTCCGAATTGCTCTCGCGCCACTGGGATGATCTGGCCCGTGACGGTGAGGGGGATTATGACTGGCTGCGCGATCGTATTGAGGCGGACCTACAGCCTCCGGCTGGCTATGGCGGGGCAGGCGTGGAGCCTGATGGGGCGTGGCGGGAAATTCTCAGCCATTTCTACAAGCTGGCAGTGGAGATCGCCCAGGCCTACAGAGCCAGGTTTGGTGTGGCAAATTGGATAGGGTTTGACTTGGCTCAACTCTGCATTTTGCCGGTTTTGCAGAGCGAAGGGGATGAAGTCATTGCGCTGCTTCTGCAGCCACGGCCGACAGAGGCATCGATATGCACGATTCTGCGGGAGGACTCACGCGGTGACGTCAACCCAGAACACTGGGGGGCAGAAACGGAGGTGCCGCTGGACTATCGCCTCTATTGCGGGTTGTTGACGCCGCCAGCGCGGCGGTTACTGAAACGGTAAGTCATTTTTTACCACCCCTGCAGATCTTCTGAGCTAACAGAGGAGCCTGCTCATGAGGATCATCCGCCTGAAAGAAGTCATCGATTCGACTGGTCTTGCCCGGTCGACCATCTACAAATACATCGGGGAGGGCACCTTCCCGAAGCCCGTCTCGCTGGGGGACCGCTGCGTCGGCTGGGTCGACAGCGAGGTGCATGATTGGATCCTGGCAAGGATCGAGGAGCGGGACCTGGCCGAGGGTACTGCAGTACGTTCCACCGGCCACCTGAGCATGGCCAGCTAGAACTGACCACCTGTGCCATGACCAGTCGGAGCTGGTCATGGCGCTTATGCCGGCTGCCTGATTCTGGCTGCTCGGCGATCTTCAGAAAGCCGGAGCGATGTTGCTCCCCATCGATCCGACAGACTCTGGCTAGGCATCGGTCTCCATGGGCTTTTGGTCTGGTTTATGTCCGGAATACGTCTTCAGCAAAAAATGCCGTTGCGGCTGGGTGCACAGGGTGGATTTTTCCGAGCCAGCCGGAGCTGTCAGTTGCGGTGTGGGTAGTATGCTTTTACTAGCTATTCCTACCCGAAGGGTTCTTGCCTCACTAACCGTGCAGTAGCAAGCATCACCGACCAGATCCCATGTACCTGGAGGGGCTTAATCATCTGGCACTGAAGCACTATCTGAAGGGGCAATTATCCGGGGGATCTACCAACCACCAAGCAACACGATCAGTTCACCACGGGAGACCAGCTACCCATTCATCGCGGATGAGCTTCGTCACCGAGCATCCAGTCGAGGGTGATCAGGCAGGGAAAGGTATCCAGTAAATTAAAACTCCGCAGGCATGGCTTATGAAACTCAACCATGAGAGGTCATAACCATGTTCAGCGATACCAATACCACCCAGCGCTTTCCACTCCGTCACCCTGACAATCCCAACCTCCACCTGCACTACGGGGATACCTTCGAGGGCTTTCCCATTCAGAGCGAAGTAGGCCCCTTTATTCGGGAGTACCTGTCTGAGCTCAAGCGCACCATCGACCTGGCTTTGGCTGAGTATCCGAGGGTGCTGGCGTTCAGGGTGGATCTCAGGCTACCCCAAGGTATCGAGCTACCCGACTTCGCCTATACGAATCAGGTCATCAGCCGGTTCTTCGAATCGTTTACGAAGAAGATCCAGTACCACCAGGAGCGGGTGGCTGAGCGTGGCTACTCGCGTGGTTGCAAAGTACGGTACGTCTGGTCGAGAGAGATCGGTCAGGGAGGCCGCCAGCATTATCACCTGCTGATCCTGCTTAACCGTGATGCCTATTACACCCTAGGGCTGCTGGGCTCAGAGAGGGTCAACATGATCAGCCGCATAGAAGAGTCATGGGCCAGTGCGCTGGGGTTGTTGATGTCTGAAGTCGATGGGCTGGTACATATCCCCGAAAATCCAACGTATCGGATAGATCGGCATCCCCGTATGCGGAAGGTTGCATGGTCAGAACACAAGGTTCTTGTTGATGAGCTACCGGATCTGTTCTACCGGGCCAGCTACCTGTGTAAGAAAGCGACCAAGTCCTACGGGGATCGTCAGCGGGGATTCGGAACCAGCCGAGGGTAGTTCCTACCTGCTGCGCAATAGCGTCGTGCCCATGGAGTCCTGGCCTGCCGATGGTTTAGGCTCCGGCCAGGAGTCAAATGCTGACGAGAGCGCTGCGGGATGACGGAAAATGGAGAGCGCTGCCGACGGCATTACCAGTCGGTATACGAACGGAATCAGTCAGAGCTCAGTAAGGGGCGTGCCCTTGATGAGTCCCTGCATCATTTCCTCGATCAACGCCCATCGGGTAAGAACCTTTCAGCACTTGAGCGTGCCCAAGGACTAGCGTCGGCATCGTTTTGGCTTGATGCGGATGTGGTTGCTCAGTCCGAACTCGCCAGCTTAGCCCTTGGCAGGGTGCTGCACTTTGATGATGCAGTCAGTATCGAACTGCTGTTGCACCTGGCTAGCCATAACCCGGAAACCCTCAGATGGGCGATTCGTTACTCGAAGCTGTTTGAACGTACCCAGTCGCCGCTTTGGCTTGCGCTGCGTGCGGCGCTCAAAGGGGGGGACTGGCAGGTGTTCTTCGGTGTCTGTGATCGGTTGCTTGATCAGCTCAAGCCCTTTGATGAGCTGATTGCCAGTGCTGAAAAACAGCTTGAGCATTTAACGCTGCTGGAGCTGTTTTCCTACCTCAGTGTTCTGGCCTACCAGTCATTTACCGAAGACGGTTCCGATGATCCTTCCGGTCAGCAGTGGAAGGTCTACAACCGCATTATCTTGAACAAGCTTCGCGCCTGCTCGGAAGAGGATTTCCGCCTTAGCGAGTCACGGCTCGGGCAATCGCTGAAACGGCACCTGTCACCGATTATCTTTCCCGGATCCAGCAACTCTGACGTGGTGAGATGTCGTCAAAATCTCGAATCTCTAGCCCTTCTGATTGGGGCCACTCAAGAGCGGATCGACTACGAAGGCTCCATCGACTGGTTCTGCTTTGATCCTGAGTGCCGTTACCAGCTAAAACCCGGTGAGCCGGTTATCTACAACCAGTCGGAGGCGGGAACAGAACGGTGGCAACGCACCGGGCGTAAGAGTGATTTGCTCTGGCACTACTGGATGAATCGTGCCGTGCATACCTTTGCCATCTCCGGCATTGCTGAACAAGTCATCGGCTCACCTGAGAATCATGAGCTGAATCAACTGGCCTTTATCAAGGCCGTTCGCAGCCAGCTGCATTTACAACAGATCTACGGCTTGGCTGATCGCGTCTTGCTCAATGATGGTTCCCAGGTGCAGTTACATCACGTGCTGCTGGCGAGCGAGCTGACCTCGGTGTTCTTTCAGAAAGAGTTTATCCAGCCTTTCCAAGCTCACTTGCGCGAATCGGGTGTGCTTGCTCGGGCACTCGGGCGGCTAGCCATGAATGGCATGCTTTCCGGTGAAAATCGGTTCCCGATGACCTGGTCCGAAGAGCCAGAAAAGATCCGCAGGATCACTGGCTGGACTGTCTGTGACGAACACCCGAAAGGCTGCGCCGGCTCGGCCAAAGCAATCCTCACGTTCTGGACCAGCGACTTCAAGGCACTATCTCAGCAATTGAAACTGCAGCCAGGGATGCCAGCGCCGAGGCTGTATGAGCAGCCCTTCTACAAGATCGGTCGATACAGCTTTCAGTTTCCTTGGGTTGGTGCGCAGCAAAACAACCTGACGGCAGCCATCAATAACCTGCGGCGAGTGAATTCCCGCAGAGCCGATGTTCAGGCAGAAACCCAACGTGTGGAGCTGGCGCTAGCCGAGAGCCTTCGGCAGCGTGGTTTTGCTGTTGAAGTAGGCTATCGCCCACTGGTGACCGAAGAGGATGATGCTGGCGAGGTGGATTTGATCTGCCACCTAGATGGCGTAGTGCTGCTCTTGGAGGTCAAGTCGGGTTATGTCCGCTCGACCAGGCATGAGGTCTGGCTCCATCGCACCAATACCTTGCGTAAGGCTGCCTGGCAATTGCGGCGCAAGCGGATTGCGGTGGCAAGGGCGTTGGTGGCTGATCAAGATCTGCGCTTCAGGTTGGGCTACCAAGGTCAGCATGTTGAGGCGGACCTGCGGGCTTGGATCGTCGACACCTCCATCGAGCTCGATGGGCAGTCAGTCGATGGGTTCAGAGTGGTATCCCGTGAGGCACTGGAGGTCATTCTGCGTGACGAGAAGCATCTGCTCCGGCCGATGGATCAGCTTGACGAGGGAGGTCGGGACTTATTGTTCCCTGATGGGTTCACTGCCGGCCGATTTATAGCTGCTGTCGAGTCCGATGAGCTGTGGCGAGGCATCTGCTAGCACTTGGATGGTAATGGCCTTGGTTCGGTCTGCTACGCAGTGCGTTGGCATCGGCCGCATCCTGAGGGCCGACCGGGCGATTTGGTGTCATCTGCACAAGGCCGTGAAGTACCTCGTCAAAGTTGCGCAGCACCTGCGTTTGAGGTCTGAGGGGAGCCGGTGCCGGTGGACGGGAATACTCTGGTGGGCGAGCATCAGGGGCGGGGATGGCGTATCCAAACACCCCATCAATCGTTTGAGTGGATGACCTGCCCACTTTGTTTACATGCCAAAAGTGGACAGGTGGCCATGGCAGGAGCGCCTCGCTATGGTCGAGCCTTCACCTATCCGGAGGTTCATCATGTTCACTTTGCTGATCTCGCCTCATGATGTCCTGGCCCTTGTCTGTCTTGTAGCGATCTTGCTCGGACTGGCCAGGCTGGCCTATGGCGGTGCAGTCCAGTGAGCGTCCGGACTTCGATACCGCGGCGGTATCGATCCCGCTAGTCAGGCTGCGCCATCGTGAACAGCCTGTCAGACTGCTTCTGCTGGAGTAGCTGGGGCCGCTGCTGACTCAGCCCCACAGGTTGTTGCAGATTCGCTGCACAGCCGCGTTGGCCGCTCGGCGATCAAATCCCTCAGGGTCGAAACAGCCGCCGGCCCATTCCAGTGCGCTTTGACCTTCCTCGCTGGACGGTTGCTGGATCAGTGCCAGAAAGTCCAGATAACCCGGCACACCGCCTACATCCTCGGGAGGGCAGGCGCGGGCGCCATCCAGCACCTCGCACCAGGTGCCCGTGAAGTCGCAGGGCTCGATTGTCTCCACGGCAATCACATGCTGCCAGCTATCGCCAAAGTCGTAGAGGTAACGCAGGCGGTCGCCTTCCTTCAGCATGCGGCGCAGCTTGAACTTGCGGTCATCCAGCGCCTCATCGTCGTCCATGAATTCCGCATCTAGGGGCATGTAGCGGTTCATCCCCAAACTGAACTCATGCAGATGGCTGCTGTGCCAGCCCATGGTCGCCTGAATGAAATGGTGCAGTTTACGCAGGGTGCAATCGCCGCTGACGCGAATGCGCCGCCAGATCGGCGGATCGAGCTGCAGCGGCTCCAGCTGGATGTGCAGGGTGTAGAGCATCGGTTTAGTGGCCATGTCTTTATCCTTGCTCAGTGATACAGCCATGGCTGCAGTTCATCCAGGTTGGCGACGACAATCTGCTGCGCCGTCGCCTTGGCATGCACCTTGGTCGGGTCGATCTGGTAGCGCTGCAGCACGTATTGCACCAGAGCGCCGCGGGTTTCGATCACCAGTCGGCCATCCTGCATGCCGTAGTCGGCCTCGATGATGGCGCGTTGTTCCGGCTTCAGGCGTGAGTCGGGCTCGATGATCACCGGCAGTAAGGTGGTCCAGCCCGGATCACTCTCGCGGCCGTGATTGGTAGGATCGTCCATCAGCTCCGGTGTGCCTCGGAAGCGGCTCAGAACGAAATCCCGATAATCCCGATTCTTCTCGCAGTAGGCCCGCACATGCCAGCGCATGCCGGTGTAAACCAGGGTGTGCGGGGCGATCAGGCGGGTTTCGCCATCGGGCGTGGTAAGGGACACGTACTCGCATTCCAGGCGCAGACCCTCCCGGCAGGCTTTGAGCAGCGGGCGCAGCACTTCCGGCCTTACTGAGCGATCCGGCACTGCCAGTACCTCTGTGTGTGCATAGGCCAGTGCCAGGCCCTCGATATGCGGGGCGCGCTCATGGTTTTGGTTGAGCAGGTGCAGGTAGGCGCTGGCGCTGTCGTCGATAAACAGCGGTTGGAAGCGGCGGCTCGGGACGTACCCCTTCAAATGCTTGTCATATTCGAGGTTCTTCGGCGCGTGTTCGCTGATGTAGCTGTTGATGTCCTTCGACGCCTGCTGACGGCTGATGCCGAAGCTCTGCATCAGGTGATTGGTGGTCAGGCGGCCCTCCCACCAGGCCACTGTCTCGATCAGGCGATAGCGCAGGGCTAGATCCCAGCGCACGGACTCGATTGATTGCTTGCGTTTCATCGCCCTTCCATCTGCTCGAAAACTTTAAGTTCACCGAAGTCACTTCAGCGCTGATTGTACTGTCTGCCGGGCGGACTATCCGCCTGAAAACTTGACCTGTATGAACGCCCACTATTGGTGTGTCCAGTTGCGCGACATATCTTTCAGGTTGCCCGTTGGATGTGGTGGTCAAGAATGGCAGCCCAACATCAGTCGCTGGCTGAAATATGAACAGATGTACAAAAAAAACTGGCCAGCCGCCTCTCAGGCTTTACCCAAATAAGACCGGTGGATATTGTGACCGCAGTATCATCATGGAGGGCTGCAGTAGCGTCAGGGATAGCCGCTAACCCGCTTCATCTCCCGGCTGGGCGCGTCGATTTTGCGTCGCCTTTATTCGGCCTGAGCCCGTTTACCCGTGAGGGTGAGTACGACCTTTCATGCTGCTGGGGACTGGATCATGGACAAGGAGTCACCCCTGAAAATAGTCGTATGCAGCAAATCCATTTCCCAAGCTGTTGTTGCGGGCGCGCGCGCATGAGGGTGGCACGGTCGTGACTATGAACCCTTTACTCCGTATGGCGTCGATTGCTGGCGTTGAGGTTGCCGTCAAGCTTCATATCGCTAGGGGCGATGACCTAAACGCCCGGGACAACGCCGGCGCCACTCCTCTGATGCTTGCCGCCGCAAGAAGAAAAAAGGGTGTTGTGCGGCTTCTTTTGACTGCTGGAGCAAATCCGGAACTGCTCGACTCTCAAGGGGTGAGCACCCTGGCCTACGCGGAGAAGGGTGGATGTTCTGAATGTATCGATCTGCTGCGAAATGCTCTGGATATTCTGGACTCAATAAAAGCGAACGAGGTGCTTGGAGAGGCTTCACCCCTGTCGAGTGGGTCGACCCAAGCCAATGCTACAAAGGCAGATACTTCTCAGGCCTCCCTCTCTAGAGAGCTTGATTCCTGCAAGGCGGAGGATGAACCGGTCTGTATGGAAACTCAGCTCAAAAAAGTGGCTGAGGTTGATGGCCGTTTCATTCCTAGACCCTCTACCTCTGGTGAAGGGCCTTTTCTTAAGGTGGAGGAGTCGTTCACCGTTAAACAAGCTTTACCCGTCGTTATAGGAAGGCTGTCAAACCTCATCGATATTGACGAAGAACCTCTTGAGTCTGGATTTGAAAGCGACTGGTTAGCGGAGCCGGAGGCGGTTGCCCCGAAGGGTGACGATACCGTTGCCAAGGGAACCAGTGCACTTCAGGAGGTGATCGGTCGGCACAAAGCTATCGATACTGATGTGGAATGGGACGACATTGACCTGTTCCTCCCCGTCAGGGCGCTTCCGTTGGCGCATGACGAGGGCGAAGGCGTTCGTGGTTTGCTACTCCGGGCGTTGCGTGAGGGGGCTGTATCCGAAGCCGATCTTATCGAGGTCTGTCGAGGGGCTGACGACTGTCGCAACGAAGAGTCTGAGCGCTTGCTGGCCTTTGTTTTGGGCGATCTGGGTGTAGTGATCGACGAATCCGGGGCGTGGGCTTATCAGTTGGATCTGACTCAGCCAACGGCCGAAGAGGAGCTGTTATTAGTTGAGGCCCTGGAGTTTGCGGAGGATCTGGCGTCCGGTCGCAACGACCCTTTGCGATACTACGTCAAAGGGCTCAAAACTGAACTGCTTCGGGCCGAAGAAGAAATTTCTTTGGGACGTGAGATGGAGGAGGCCGGTGCTCAGGCGCTGGACGCTCTTTCTGGCTGGCCCGCAGGCCTTTCTATGGTTTTCGAGGCTGCTGATAGGGTTGCGCGCGGAGAAACTGATTATGGAACATTTAGTTCCGAGATTGCGCCCGGTGAGGGAGATGAGGAGAGCATTGGGTCAGCGGCAATTGAGGTCGATGCTGAAAAAGATGAAGAAGTAGCCTCTGATCCTAGGGGGGCAGCTTTCCTCTCTGCAATCTCAACGGCAAGATCTGCGGGCGGAGATCAAGTCCGAGTGCGTTCAGCACTTGCAGCTGCGTGCCTTTCAAGAGGCTTCCTGTTAGAGCTTGCACGTAAAGCGGCCGATCCGGCGAGCGAGACTTTCGTATCCGCAGTTCGGCGCCAGGTGGGTGCGAGGGAGCGGATGATCCTCGCTAACCTGCGCTTGGTGTACTCCACTGCTAGGAAATATATGTGGTCTGAGCTTCCCTTCGATGACCTGGTGCAGGAGGGGAATATCGGTCTGATCAAGGCCGTTGAGCGCTATGACTGGCGAAAGGGATTTAGATTTTCCACTTATGCAATGTGGTGGATCCGTCAGCAGATATCTCGCGCAATAGACAACAAGGCTAGAACCATTCGCGTTCCGGTGCACGTTCACAAAGAAGCCTTGCCTATCCTGCGCCAGAGGGCGCTATATGAAAACAGGACTGGTCGCCCTGAAACCGAAATCGAGACGTCGCGTCGGATGGGGATACCCATCGATAAAGTCAGATTTTTCCTGGCAGCTTTTGATGATGTCGTCTCCTTGGATGAGGTCAGCAGGGATACTGGACTTCCTCGTATCGACACCTTGGTGGAGTTTGAGACTTCGGATCCTGCTTCTGCAGTTGAGGAGGACTCTCTTCGGGAGCTCCTTCTCAAGATTATTGGTAGCCTTGATGAGCGTGCCGCTGAGGTAATCAAGCTTCGCTTTGGTCTTGGGGGCGAGGAACCCATGACTTTGGAGGAGGTGGGGCTTCGATTCAATGTTACTCGCGAACGAATTCGACAAATAGAATCCAAAGCCTTGGGGAAATTATCCACCCCTGCAAGGAAAGAAAAACTTGCCCTGTACATGGGCGATCAATTTGAGTGGACGCGTCCCCCCGCACCCCCTTCCTCCTCAGCGGAAATGCCACAATCGACCGAAGATAAGCGTGCTCGAGAGGTGACGTGTGATCAACAGTCCGCTGATCCGTTGAAGGATGTTTTCCAATCGGGCGAGCAGCCCGTGTCGGCGAGAAGCCCTGAGGCAGTATCCGAGCGTCAATATGAGCTGCTTTCCGAGCTTCTCGAAGAGGCTCGAATGTTAGGGCTTGCGGTAGAGGACGCTCGTCCCCATGGCGGACAGATCCGCGTGTCGTTTTCGGCACGGCCAGATGCCGCTATTCGCAGTATTGCCCGGAAACTCATGAATGCTGGATTTACCCTTCATTTAGGAAATACCTACGTCAAATGAGCGTGAGAACCCGATTTGCTCCGCCACGAGCAGGGGCGATGCTGGAAGCCCTGCGTGGCCTCGGTTATTCGACAGCAGCGGCTTTGGCAGATGTGATTGATAACAGCGTGTCAGCCGGGGCAACAGTGGTTCGTGTGAATTTTGAATGGGATGGGCAGGAAAGCCGTATATCCATCTTGGACAACGGCCGTGGAATGGACGACGCCGATCTGGAGACTGCCATGACTCTTGGTGCCAAGAGTCCTCTTGACGAGCGCGCCCCCACTGATCTCGGTCGTTTCGGGATGGGCTTGAAAACTGCCTCCTTCTCTCAGTGCCGCTGTCTCACCGTCGCATCCAGAAGGATGGATGGCCCCGTTTCCTGTTTGCGTTGGGATCTTGATGCCATTGCGGCATCGCAGGACGGTGGTTGGAAGATGTTTGAGGGGCCGGCCTTTGGTTCCGATGCGTTCGTTGAGCCAATCGAGACCCTCTGCCATGGAACGATCGTCCTCTGGGAACGATTGGATCGCATTGTCACACCCGGCTATGACCTCGACCACTTTGCGGGCTTGGTCGACGACGTAGAGCTACGTTTGGCAATGGTCTTCCATCGTTTGCTTGAAGGGCCAAATCCGATTTTTCGGCTGTTCATCAACGACAGATTGGTGAGCCCTTGGGATCCTTTCATGACAGGCCACCCTGCGAAACCGTGGCAATCACCGGTCGCTCAGGTTGTCACTCCGTCCGGTCTGGTTGAGGCTCAATGCCATGTTCTGCCACACAAAGATCGGATCTCCGAGGACGAGTACCGTAAAGCAGGCGGGCCAGAGGGGTGGACATCCCAGCAGGGCTTTTACGTATACCGGAACCGCCGTTTGCTTCTGGCAGGAGGGTGGCTTGGGCTTGGGCAGGGGCGCTCGTGGAATCGGGAGGAGCCTCAGCGGCTCGCCAGAATCAGGTTGGATATCCCCAACACTGCTGACTCCACCTGGAAAATTGATGTCAAGAAGTCAACCGCACGGCCACCTGTAACAGTGCGCCCTTGGCTTACCAAGTTGGCTGAGGATACTCGAGAAAGAGCTAGAAGGGTCTTTGCCTTTCGTGGCGCGCCGATGCCCGGGCCGGGTGGCCTCAAGGTCGAGCAACAAGCATGGCGTGTCGATAGGCTCAGAGGCGGTGTGCGTTACCGCATTGATGAGGGGCATCCGGCGGTAGCGGCAGTCATAGAGTCGGTTGGTGACAAAGCTGACCTCGTCCGGGCGATGCTCCGGGTTGTGGAGGAGACCGTCCCTGTTCAGCGGATATGGCTCGACACTGCCGAGAACAAGGACACTCCGAGAACCGGCTTTTCGGGAGAGGCCGAGACGGCCCCCGACGGCGTCAAGACCGTGCTTCTGACTCTGTTCCGGGACATGATCGGGCGGCGCGGCATGAGTCCGGAGGCGGCCGTCAGAGCCCTGTCATCTACGGAGCCTTTTCAGATCTACCCAAATCTCGTCGCGAGCCTCCCGGATATCGCGGCAACGCCTGACGAAGGGAACGCAGGATGACGGAAGAGCAGAGCAAGGTGTTTCAGCGGGTCGTAAGCGTCGCCCAGACGTTCTTGGCCGAGGCCATGGAGAAGGGCGCGGTCACGCCGACCCTGATCGCCGAGAAGGTCGACTTCGTGGCGACTCACATGGCGCCGGGCGAGAACGTCGACAGGAAGGAGGTGGTCGCGGAGCTCATTCGTCGATTCAGCCTGTGGATCGGAGGGGCTTCCACGCTCTCCGACAAGACCGGCCACAAGGACTGGCTCACTGCCGCCCGCAGAAAAGATTGGCGCTACTGGCAGCGCTACCGCGACTTCTTGGAGGGCAAGATGTCCGTCAAGGCCGTGGACGCCTTGGATGACGCGACCAACAAAGTATTGGAGCTGCTCGAAGATCCTCTGCGTGAGGGATGCTGGGATCGGCGCGGGCTCGTTGTCGGGCATGTCCAGTCAGGCAAGACGGGCAACTACACGGGGCTGATATGCAAGGCAGCCGACGCGGGCTACAAGATCGTCATCGTCCTCGCCGGTTTGCACAATAACCTGCGCTCGCAGACTCAGATTCGTTTGGAGGAGGGCTTCCTCGGCTACGAGACCTCGGCGAAGAATGACGTAGTCCGCTACATCGGCGTCGGCGAGAACGGTCGCGACGCTGAGATTCGCCCAAACTGCGCGACGAATCGTTCCGACAACGGGGATTTCAACACCAAGGTCGCGAAGCACCTGGCCATCTCCCCGGAGCAGCGTCCCTGGCTCTTCGTGGTGAAGAAGAACAAGACCGTGCTGGACCGCCTCCTCAAATGGATTCGCAACCACGTCGCGGATTCCAAGGATGCCGACGGCCGTCCGCTCGTTTCAGGTTTCCCTCTGCTTCTGATCGACGACGAGGCGGACCATGCGTCGGTCGACACAGGGGATCAAGTCGTGAACAAGGACGGCACGGTAGACGACGAGTATCAGCCGAAGGCCATCAACAGCCGAATCCGGAAAATCCTTCACTCCTTTTCCCGAAAGGCCTACGTCGGATACACCGCCACGCCGTTCGCAAATATCTTCATTGATCGACGCAAGGCGACCAAGGAGGAGGGACCCGACCTGTTTCCGCAATCCTTCATCATCAACATCTCTGCCCCCTCGAACTACGTTGGCCCCGCCCGTGTCTTTGGACTGCGCTCGACTGAGGGCAGAGACGGTGGCCTGCCGCTGACCCGGGAGGTGAATGATCAGACTGACGCTCGGGGCGAGGACGGCTGGATGCCGCCCCGACACGACAAGAGCCATGTGCCCATGTTCGAGGGACGCGACGAGGTCCCTCCGTCCCTCAGGGAGGCGGTATCCGTCTTTGTCCTAGCCTGCGCTGTCCGCGTTCTACGTGGTGAGGGCCGCAGGCATTGTTCAATGCTGATTCACGTGACGCGCTACACCGCTGTTCAGGAAGAGGTGCGACGCCAGGTCGACGAGCTCGTGAAACGCTTCCGCAACCGGGTGAGAGGGTTCGGTCAAGCGGAGAAGGATAAGTTGATGGCCGAGTGGCGCGAGCTCTGGGAGTCCGACTTCGTCCCAACGTCGGCCGCTGTGGCGACGGCTATGGGAGAGGCGGGAGCCGAGTTCGACCTTCCCCAGTGGGAGGACGTCGAGGCAGTGCTTCCCGAAGTTCTCGAAGATCTTGCGAACAGCGTCAGGGCTATTAACGGCTCGGCCGGGGACGTCCTTGACTACGCCGAGCGCGAGGAGACCGGCTTAAAGGTCATCGCCGTCGGCGGCGACAAGCTCGCCCGGGGGCTGACTCTTGAAGGGCTCTGCGTCAGCTACTTCGTGCGCTCCACAAAGATGTACGACACCCTGATGCAGATGGGGCGCTGGTTCGGCTACCGTCCCGGATACCTTGATCTGTGCCGACTTTATACCACCTCCGATCTCGTCGAGTGGTTCGGTCACATCGCCGACGCAGCCGAGGAGCTTCGCCAAGAGTTCGATACCATGGCAGCGGTCAAGGCGACCCCCGAAAGCTACGGCATGAAAGTCCAGTCCCACCCCGTTCTGATGGTCACCTCGCCGATCAAGATGCGCAGCGCGAAGAGTCTTCAACTGTCGTTCAGCGGCGAGGTGCTGGAGACCGTGGCCTTTCATCGAGACAGAGCCACCCTCGATAAGAATCTGACCGTGGCTGAGCGTCTCTTGGAGGCGGCCGGAGCCCCCTGCTGCGACGGTGTCATCTCCCGAAGGCGTGGCGAAGGTCGTCAGGAATGGAAGGGGTTCCTCTGGGGGAGCGTCCCGGCCGACTATGTAGTGGACTTCTTCACCAGCTATCTCACTCACCCGGCAGCCCGGAAAGTAAACAGCGCAGTGCTGGCTGACTTCGTCAAAGTGATGGCTGCGGGCGGCGAGCTCACCTCCTGGACGGTCGTTCTTCTGGGCGGCGGCGATGGCGCCTCGCACGTTTTCTGCGGTAAATACGCCATCGAGAACATGGTCGTCCGGAAGCCGAAGGAGGGCGGTGAGCACTACTCCATCGGGCGACTTCTGTCGCCGAGAGATGAGTCGATCGACCTTGAAGAGGATGCCTGGCAGGCAGCTCTCGAACTCACTGTCTCAGCTTGGACTAAGGATCCCGCCAGGGGAACCGAGGACACCGGTAAGGAGCCCCCGAAGTCGCCTAGCGGCCCGTGTATCAGAAGGGTGCGCGGGCTGGGCGCCGATGGCGTTCCGGGGAATCCCAAGCGAGGTCTCCTGCTGATTTATCCTCTCGATCCCGCCGCCGCGAACCTGCCCGCCGGCGGCCCACCTGTTATCGCCTTCGGGGCCAGCTTCCCCGCCAGTCGCTCGACCACGACAGTGAAGTACGAAGTGGATCATCTTCTCTGGGAGACCGAATATGCCCCGGCCGATTGACGAGTTCGTCTCTGCCTGGGAGGCGCTCTCCGGGAGCGGAGAGGAGGAGAGCGGCTGGCGTGGTATCGCTGTGACTCCCGTTGGTGAGTGCGAGCTTTTGGCAGCTCGGCGCTTCCCCGGTAACGAGGAGGCTCTTCTGGCTCGCTTTCCGACGGCCCGTCTCGGTTCGTCCGAGCGGCTGCCCGAGGGCCGGGGGTTCGAGGTCGTTCGGGCGGATCCCCGCGGCGATGGCAAGACTTGGATAGCGCTGTCCCGGAAGGAGTCGGGAAGTCCCGAGCTGTTCGTGGAAATGGTCGTTGATGTCGCCGGTGCCATGGACGGCTGCGTGGCGGAGGGCGAGGCCGCCGTTCTGCGGACCATGCTGCGCCGGGTGCGCATGTGGCAGCAGTTCATGTCGCGCGGCGCGGGACCTCTCAGCCCTGAGGCGGAACTCGGTCTGGCGGGAGAGCTCTTCTTCATGGGCGTTCTTTTCGACGCGGGGATTTCTCCGGAGACGATCCTCCAGGGTTGGGTCGGGCCCGACGACGCCCCTCAGGATTTCCTTTTGGGAGACGGGGCTATAGAAGTCAAGGCGACGATGTCTTCGTCCGGCTTTCCGGTGAAGATAGGCTCGTTGGAGCAGTTGGACGATGCAGTTGCCTCGCCGCTGTTCCTTATGGCTGTCCGGTTCGCCAGGGGAGAGGGTGGTGCGACCCTTCCTGAGATGGTTGGTGAGGTCGAACGACGTCTGGGCGGTGAGCTTGAGTTGATCGACTTCCTGCACGAGAGGCTCATGGTCGCTGGCTACTCAGACGCCCACGCGGGCCAATACTCCCGAAGATTCGAGCCGAAGGAGAGGCGGACTCTCTCCGTGTCTGCGGGCTTTCCACGGCTGACGGTGGGAGCCGTTCCAGCTGGTGTCACACGAGCCATTTACGAAACCAATCTTGATCACGCCGGGGATTTTCTCGTGGACCTCGACGTGGCTTTAAAGCTGCTAGGAGTAACGGATGACGCTTGACGAATTCTTCGCTGAGACCAGGGGCGAGATAACGGCTCAGATGAGCGACGGATCCCCCTTTGCTGAGCTCGTTTTCTCTGAAGTAGTGATGCAGCACCTCGTTGATGCCGGAATGACGTTCGAGCCGGTCGTCTGTCACTTTCAAGGGAAGGTCGGCAATGCGAATCTGCGTCTGAGCGGCTACGCCATGTCTGAAGAGGCCGATCAGCTTGACCTGTTTGTCAGCCTCTACGAGGGTTTCGAGGGCCTGAAGCCGATACCAGAGCAAGACGTGAAGACGGCGGCGGCTCAGTGTGTTCGCTTCTTGGAGCTCTGTGCAGCAGGGCGCATCGCCGATAAGCTGGATCCGTCAAGCGACGTCCACTCCCTGGCGCTGACGATTCGGGAAATTTACGACGGGCTTGAGCAGGTCCGTGTCTACGTACTTACGGACGGTATCGCCAAGTCGAAGAGCTTCAAAGCTCGAGACGTTGGTGGAAAGTACGTGAAGCTTGAAGTCATGGACATCGAACGGTTATTTCGGCATCGCTCTGAAGGTAAGCCACGTGATGAGCTTGTCGTTGACTTCAATGAGGTATCCGGTTCCCCGCTACCCTGTGTCTTTGTTCCAGGTGACACCGGGGACTATGACTATGCACTGACTGCAATTCCGGGTGAGGCGCTTCGGTTTGTCTATGAGAAGTTCGGCTCTCGTCTACTTGAGGCCAATGTCCGCTCATTCTTGAGCGTGAAGGCCCGGGGCGTGAATGCAGGGCTTCAGAATACCCTCCGAAATGCCCCGGAAAGGTTCATGGCATACAACAACGGAATTGTATTGGTCGCTGATGAAATGCGGCTTGACCGTGCTGCAGATGGTTCGCCCGGCATAGTTTGGTTGCGGGGGATGCAAATCGTTAATGGCGGGCAGACTACTGCGTCAATTTTCTTTGCCAAGAAAAAATATGCAGATACGGATCTGAGTAGGGTTCGCGTGCCAGCCAAGATCATCGTCATGAAAGAGGAGGATCCTTCAAAAGAGGAGTCTCTTGTTTCCGATATTTCGCGATATGCAAATAGTCAAAACTCTGTGCGTCAATCAGACCTGTCTGCCAATAAACCGTTTCATGTCGATATTGAGCGGTTGTCGCTCTCGGTCTACTGCCCTGACGGTACTGGGCGCTGGTTCTATGAGAGGGCGGCAGGCAGTTATAACACTCTTCTTGCCCGAGAGGGGGTAACCCCTGCCAAACTTCGAGCGCTGAAGGAATCCGTACCAACCTCGAGGAAAATTACAAAAACCGAGCTGGCAAAATATCTCATGGCGTGGGATGGTCAAGCTGACGTTGTCAGCCTTGGCGCACAGAAGTGCTTTGATCGATTCATGTCCGGCATGGCTGAAGTGGAAGCTGAAGGGAAGGCTTTCGCTCCTGATGTTGCCTATTTCAAGGCTGTTGTCTCGAAAGCATTACTTTTCAAGGCAGTCCATAAGGCGGCGCGGCCATTGGTACCAGCCTTTCTCGCCAACGTTACTGCTTACACTGTTGCGTTGGTTTCAAAAACCTATGGCGAGTCTTTTGATCTCGAGCGGATCTGGAATAGACAAGGTGTATCTCCTCAGCTTGTTGAGCAGATTGAAATCTGGGTTCGGGAGGTCAATGATCGGCTTCATGAGACCGCCAACGGCAGAATGATCTCTGAATGGGCGAAGCGTCCAGAGTGTCGAGAGGCCATGTTCTCCCGCCCATTCTCTGCCCCTTCCATTGATATTCCGGAGGCGCGTCGGGGAGGATTGTGACGGATGTAGTCAATGCACTGGTCCGCAGCCGAATGATGTCGGGAATACGGGGAAAGGACACAAAGCCAGAGATGCTTGTACGTCGCGTCCTTTTCAAGGCGGGTTATCGTTTCAGGCTGCACAGGAAAGACTTGCCCGGAGTCCCCGATGTCGTTCTTCCCAAGTGGAGGGTCGCGCTTTTTGTGCACGGCTGCTTTTGGCACATGCATCAAGGTTGTTCCAAGGCAAAGATCCCTTCAACTCGCACCGAGTTCTGGCGGAGAAAGCTCAAGGCTAATGTCGAGAGGGATCTAAGGGCGCAGGTAGCGTTGGCAGAGGCAGGCTGGCGAGTTGTCGTTGTGTGGGAATGTCTGACCCGAGACTCTCAGGCGCTGGAAGCCTTTCCCGATATGCTGTCCGCCTGGATCAGAGGCCCTGCAATTTTTGGCGAGTTTTCCCTGCCCGATAAGAGTCGATGACCGCTGCAACGATAGCTGCGATTTTCCGCGCTAGAAGTGGCGGCACGGCGTTTCCGACCTGTGTGTACTGCTGTGTTCTGTTACCTTCAAAGAAGTAATTATCAGGGAAGGTCTGCAGTCGTGCAGCTTCGCGAACAGTCAAGCTCCGGCACTGACTCGGATCGGGGTGTATGTAGTAATGGCCATCTTTGGCTATGTGGGCAACAACAGTCGTAGATGGGCCATCCGCCATTTGAACCCTGAAACGGTCACTGAAGGGGACTGAGGCGGAAGAAACGTTCTCATGAGCTGGCAGGAGTTGCTCGGGAAATTGGTGTATTTTCGGTGAGGTTCCGTACAGCTTTGCGAAGGTTGCAGCAAAAATGTACCTGTGCAGGTCAGAGCGCATGTGACTCCTTGCCTCATGCTGCAGGACTCCCCCAAGCCTGGGGTCGAGGAACCACTCCCGTTGTTTGGGGCTCATCTTTGGCGCTACGTTCCAAGGTATGAACCGACTGCCGTTTGAGTTTAATCGCTGTGCGTTGGCCGCTGCAGTTCGCATGGTATCTATTAGATCACCTCGACCGGCTACATAAGGGCGCAAAAGGATAGAGCTGGCCTCATTCAATGCCGCAAGCCAAGATTCAAGGGAGTCTCCTCCCCTTGAAATCTTGCTACGCAGTGGGGGGAGTCCCGATAAGGCTTGGCCAACGGTAAAGGCCGTTTGACTGGGTTCCAGCACCAAGTTGTGAGAACGCTCCAGCAATGCGGGACAGTTCGATGCGACATCGGAGCGAATACCGAACAAGATGACTCTGTGTCGTGCTTGTGGGAGACCGTAGCGCTCGGCTTGGATGATGAAGTCGTGCGGATCAAGGTTTTCCGCTTCGTCAGCGACGACAAAGGAGCGGATGCGGTACGAAAGATCTCCTGCGGGACTCGAAAGGTCTTCGAGAATCTGCTGGAAGATGTGCGATCCACTGTGTTGCGAGGACAGGATGCCTTTTACGTTCTCCATGACGAAGATCGTTGGTCTGAACTCGCGAATAATCCGCAGGTATTCCTTGTATAGAAAGTGCTTCTCGTCGCTCTCAAATTCCTCCAGGGTCTCGCGGGTCCGACGGGCGCGGCCGGCTACCGAGTATGCCTGGCAGGGCGGACCGCCGATGAGAACCCATTCATTTGCGCCACTCAGGGCTTTACTGATCCAACGGTCGATGTCCTCATGTGAATCCTTGCCAAGCTCTGCGAGCTTTGCCTCTTGCGAGGCCTCCACAGCTTCCGCCGGGACGTCCGGATGCTTGAATAGCTCTTCGCGTGTAATCTCGCCCCGAGTGTACTGGTAGTAAGCTTCAGGCACTTCGCCTTTCGGAAAGGCGCGGAACAGCGCGCGTAGGGAGAGTGTCGCGTGAGCGACTGGATCCTTCTCGATCGAGACACGAAGCTTGAACTTGCGTGTTCCCTTTTCATGACCGCCGATGGAAGAGAATCCCTCTCCGAGTCCACCCGGCCCCGCAAAGAGGTCGATGACCGGGATTGAATCCTTATGATTCATTGAGCTAGCCAACACGCCAAGGGGAAAATAAAAGAGCGCCATTTTGCGCTCAGGAGGGACGCAGCCCCTTCAAGGGGAAGCGCTTATATCGAGCCAGATGGTACCGGTTCACCAAGTATCGGGCAAGAAATGAGGGGCATGGATAATGCTGCAAGCGCGGCGATCAGCTTGGGCTTAATGACGATGAGCTGGTTTCTGTGATGCGTTGGCCAGCGAGGCTTCGGTACACGAGCTGGGCGACGAGACGTTGGCCAGGATTGCTCATTAATTGACCAGTATGCTGCGCAAGAACGAGGCGGCCGATTGAAACCAGCGTGGCATGTGCGTGCCAACTGCAGCTAATAGGTAATCAAATACTGCTTAAATACAAGCGGAAATGCCATAGCTGGTGTTGATGCAGAGCTGAGGCGCTCTGGAATCTTGGATATAGGGCAGGCTGCTGGTACGCAGGGACGATATTTAGTCAAAAAAGATGGTTGTTCAACTGAAGGGAGCCATTGAGACCCCTTCAGTCAAATGTCAGCCGTTTATCGGAAACAGTTAAGGTAGCTTCCCTTCGCCACACCAGTCCTTCCACTCATCTATTTGCTCGCTCACGATCATGGCTGCATCGCCAATTTCTTTTCGATAGGCGGTGATCCAAGCATCTAGGCAAGCCTCAGATGAAAATGCTTGTGTACTGTCGGCGAGATGCTCTTCGCGTGGAGTCTCTTCTTCCCGTATATGAGTACTAGACTCTTGGCTTTCTTGGGGTTGAGGAGGATGGTCAACCTTTACCCCATGGACCCAGAGCTCTTCGCCTGTAGTTGTGTCAAGTAAAGCATTGTATTTCTTGATGAGACCATCTGGCACTAAGGTGCCGGGATAGTCATCGTAAAAACCTTTGCCTTCGTCATTTGGCGCTCGAATAAGCTTGATTTCTTGAATGAGTCTCCCGTCCACTCTGCTGTACTGCCTAAACCATCCAGATACGGTGTCGTCATTCTTGTAGAGGATCTCAAGATCCTGCTGAATGACATCTGTGTTCGGGATGCTGATGTACCTTTTAAATATGCCATCTTGCTTCCCGTTCTGAAAGTATTTCTCGATGTGTGTGTACTGTTTACCGCTGTCTGTTCTGCTATAGGTGATTTGTTGTCCGTGCAGTTTTCCGTTCAGGTAGTTATATGTTCCAGATGGGTTGTTGAGGCCTGTGTTGGAGCTCGTGTCGAAGTAGGTTTTAAATCCATTTAGCTCTTTTCCGTTGCTCCAAGTGATTTCGGTCAGTTTCGTTTGGCCGTCTTCCGACCAACCGGCCTCATCTCCGTCTTGTAGGCCATTTTTGTATTCTTTTCGACTTACCAGGGTTCCGTTGAGGTATTCCTCTGCTGTTCCGTGTAGGCGATTGCTTTTCCAGTTCTTGACGGATTTCGTTTCCCCGGTTTCCGCATCGAATACGGTCTCTGTTCCGTCCTTGCTGCCTGCCGAGAACTCAACCTCGTACACCTTCTGAGAGTTGTAGAAACACTCGCTTTTTCCACTATAGCGACCTTTCTCGACTTGGGAGTTGCAAAGCGCAGATATGCCGGGGATTCCTGCTGGAGTGTTTAGTACCAGTCCGGTGAATGGATCGGTTTCGCCGTATTTATAGATAAGCCCATTTCTGATAACGGTCTCTGCGTTGTCGATTTCAGATTTACAACCTGTGATGGCTAGCGCGACTAGGGTGATACCTATTAATTCTTTCATGATCGATCTATTCCAAAACTCTTAGAGGTTTATATAGGGCGGATGCGTGGTTTTTAAGTTGAAGGTGCTTGGCCGTTTCCAATTTGGTATCGGTCGAGAATTGTTCTCTCTATCACACTTGTGCCGGACCACTGGCATTATTCAGAGGGGCGGAGTTATTTCTTGTAGATGACCCTGAGCCGCTGATTTACATAGTCCTTCAGGATTTCGTAGTCCGGGTTGCGGGTCAGCAGGCTGTGTCCGGCGCTGGCTGCAGCGGTTAGCGTGACGACTGAAAGGGTGACTGGAACCGAAGCCAGACTGGCAATTGCGCCAATAGCGCCACCTTGAGCGAGTGCGCTTTTCGTATCGCTCTTGACGCGACACTTCATTCCCAGGCTTTCAATCTTGGTTTCGACCAGTTTGATGCCAGCCATGAAGTTACCCCTGAGGCCATTGATCTCGAAGGACGCCCTGCTGCGCACGAGGCTGTCTATCTGCGCTTCGTTCAGTCCGGTGATGACGTACATGCTGTTTGTGCTCCCTGCTTGGAGTTGGAGGAAAAGTTGAATATCGACCTTTTGGGTTGAGTCTCGGTTTGTGAGGTCCTTCATGTCAACAGGTTGATGCCCAACCATCCAGGTCGATCTGGAGGGTGGCATGTCAAAAAGCGATTCAAAGCAGTTGGCGGAAGTCGTGGGCCAAGCGATTGCTCGCCAGCGAGTGCGTTGCAAGCTGAGTCAGGAACAGGTCGCGGAGCGCTTGGGGATTGGTAGTGAGGCCGTTTCACGCATCGAGCGTGGGGTCGTCATGCCCAATGTCGAACGTCTGATTGAACTGGCGGCTGTCTTCGGCTGTGAGACCGCCGACCTGCTGACCGAGGGAAGCTCGCGCCCAGAGGATCAGGCGCGTCGACTGCAGGGGCTGCTGTCCATGCTGAACTCGGACGATCGTGCGCTGGTGCTGGAGTTTGTGGAGCGTCTGGTAGAGCGCCTCAGCCGGGGCTAAGGCCCTCCTGACTTTCTGCCGTCTCGTCGAACAAGGCGCCGCAGCGCAGGCACAGGCAGTCGAAGCCGGCGAAGTGAAACCGCGCAACATCCTCTGCCGCCTTTCGCGCCTCCGGGCAAGCGGGTACGACTGCTGCCAGGCCGTTGAGAAGAGCGGCCTGGCCGCTCCCCTCATGTGGGCGCTGAGCGCCCTTGATTGCGCCATTGAGCAACCCCGCCAGCAGGGTCAGCCCTTTGGCTGCGTCCCGTGTCAGCACGGCGCTGGAGTCGCAGATCAAGCACTGTCTGTTCATCGTCATGCTCCCTATTGAATTGAGGCGGCCAGTGCAGGCCTGGCGGCTCGGGGTCGTGATTATTTCGGTGGTGCAGTGGTGGACTCTGCCGCGGCTGTTCCGGGTGCCAATGCGTTCACGAGGCGGCAGAAAATCCAGCACGCCAGCAGCACGGCGATCAGCAGGGGCGGAAAGCGCACCATCAGAAGCACCAGTAGCAGAAGGGCCAGGCAGCCCGCGAGGATGCCGGCGAACATGAACACGGCAGCAAAGATCCGCAGTAGCTTCATCGTCGTGTTCTCCTCACAGGTAGCCTTGTTCCGCCAGCGATACGCAGCCCTCGTGGCCCACCACGATATGGTCCAGGGTGCGTACCCCGACCAGGTTCAGGGCCTCCCGCAGTTTGTGGGTCAGGGTGAGATCTGATTGGCTGGGTTCCGGATCACCGGAAGGGTGGTTGTGGACCAGCACGGTTGCCGCGGCGTTGTGCTCCAGCGCGGCCTTGACGACTTCCCGGGGATAGACACTGGCGCTGTCCAGGGTGCCCCGGAACAGCTCGTGAAAGACGATCACCCGGTGCCGGCTGTCGAGCAGAAGCAGGGCGAATACCTCATGCTCGTAATCGCCCAGCAGTGCCTGCAGGTGGCTGAACACTTCCTTCGGCGAGGTCAGTGCTCGCCCCCGACGCAGACGCAGATTCGCCAACTGCCGGGCCATCAGCAGGATGTCGGTTTCCGTGACCGGCGACTCGACCAGGTAGGTGCCGGTCGATTCACTGGCCTTCAGCTTGTGCAGGCGCATGCTGGGCTCCTTGATGGTTATCGGTCGGTGGGGTAAGGCGCTGGGCTTGCGCGTCCAGCTTCTCGGCCAGGCTGGCTTTCGCCGAGCGCTGGGGAGTGCTGGTGGCTGGAGATGGGCTTTCCTCGGTGGGGTAGAACTCCTCGGCGACGGCGCCAGCGTCTTCCTCGCTGTCCTCGAAGGCGCCATTGCCAAAGCCACGCTGCGCCGCTTCATCCAAGGCGGTCTGATCGAAGCCCGCGGCTTGCCGCTGCGCATCGAGCTCGTTGGCGGCCTGCAGCGCCTCCGTCATTTCCATACCGCCGCGTACCGTCAGGTCGACGTAGAAGATCGGCGTGCCATGGCTTTGCCGGGTGGACTTTCCGCGTAGGCGCAGCTCCAGCGGCAGGCACGCCAGGCGGTTGCCGGAGATGGCCTGGAAGTAGTGCAGCCGGGCGGCGAGGGTGCGGATGCTGTTGAAGCCGGTGGTGCGGAACACGAAGCTACCCAGCGGATCGTCGTCGCCAATGACCACGTTCAGCCGGCCGTAGGGCTTGCAGGCACCGCCCTTGGCCAGTGGGCAGGCATCCGGCGAGGGGCAGGGCAACGACTGCATGCCGTCCTGAGTGATGCGCTTGCAGGTCTCGCCATTGCCCACGCACAGCGGCCGTCCGGACTGGCGGTCGAACAAGGTGTAGTCGGCGCGGAAATTCAGCTCCGGTTCGTTGAACAGCAGGCGTACTGGGATACTGCGCAGCTTGTCGTCCTTGCCTTGGCGCAGCTCGTCGTTGAGCGGGTGCAGCAGCCAGCCGTCCTTGCCTTGCACCTGCGAGGTGATGGTGAACTGGTCATCCTTCTCCGGCAGGCGCTTGCCGTTCTTCTCGATGACCTTGCCGATGGAGATACGGCCGAGCACCGGCGGGGTAATAGCCAAACCTTTGAGCATGATGGCTCTCCTGAAAATGAAAAAAGGCCAGCCACGCAGCGCGAACTGCATGGCTGGCCAAGGGGAGGGAGGGGTGAAAGAGACGGAAATCAGCCGACCAGGAAACGCCGTGCACCAGGTTTCAGCAGCGGGTACTTGGCCTGCAGATAGGGCTTGTCCTGGAGCAGTTGAGCGACATCGAGACCGATGCTGTCCTTGGCCCTGCGCCAGCTGACGTAGCCGCTGGAGAACTCCGCCCGGCTGGCATCGCCCATGGCCTGCTGCAGCATCTGCTTGAGCTCTGCCTCGCGTTTTTCCTTGTCGGCCATCGACTGACGCAGGGCCTTCAGCTCGATGTAGACGGCAGTCAGCCCTGCATGACTGCTGAAGTCGACCACCTGGCCGTTGTCCTCGGGGTATAGGCAGCGCAAGGCCGCTTCGGCGGATGCCGTGCCATCGGCCGGCGGTGGCGTGTCGGTCTCCACGTACTGCCAGAACTTGCGCTCCAGCTCGATCAGACGAGCGATCATCTGCTCGTCCCGCTCGATGCGATGGATCTCCAGCGTTTGGCCACCGAGCAACACAGCAACATCCGCAGCCTGCTTGCCGGTGACGGCGAGCTGGTGCATCACTTGAAGCTGCACATACTCCGGCACGCCCTCGCTCCAGAGGCGCGCGCCGTTTATGCCGGCGGTCTTGCACTCCAGGATCTGTACGTCGTCCGCACCGATCACCTCGCGATCGATGTTGGCGAGCATCCAGGGCAGACCCGGATCCGGATGCTGCAGCACGGCGTTGATGCGCCGTACCTTGTTCTTGGTGCGCTTGCTGTAATGCCAGGCCACGATGGGTTCCAGGACATTGCCCCAATACATCGGGCTTTCCTCATCGTGAGGATCGGCCTTCGGCATCCCTGTATCGCGACCGGTCTTCTCCAACCACAGTTCCAGCTGCGACTTGTAGGGGTTCAGCCCCACTGCAGCGGCGGCCTCCGAACTGCCGATGCCCTGCTTGCGGATCTGCAGCCAGTCCTCGCGCGGCAGCTCCTTGGTGCTGACCAAGCGCAGGGCAGGGCGTTTCTTGCTGGTGCTGCCGTTCAATGACGTTGCTTTCATGGTATTCACCTGCAGACATAAAACGCCCGACCAGCACAAGGCTGACCGGGCGCGAGGGTTGATGTGGGTGAGGGTTAGGCGGCGAGCTGCAGCGCGGCATCCAGGGCACGTTGCTTGATCTGTGCCCCCTGACCGAACCAGGCCGAGTCCATGCGGTACTCGTTGCTGCGCGCACGGCGTTCGTGGTCGACGTACTCGGTCACGGCGTTGAGCAGGCCCCAGGCGGTGCCGCGTGCCGAGTCCAGCTGGCTACCGCGACCACGGCCTTCGTAAAGCTCCTGAACCTTGCGCAGGGCGCGCTCGTTGGGCAGTTGCTCCGGCAGAGCGCCGGTCGGACTGGTCTCACACATCACGTTCATGAAGAACCCCAATGCCTCATGCCACTGCACCTTGCGTTCGGCCAACGCGCGCATGCGGTACATGAAGTCGTCCCATTGCGAGACGGCGATGCCTAGTTGCTTCTTCACCGCCTTCGGATCGAAGCGGGTGTTGTGCGGCACCTTGATAGCCCGGCTGGTGCCGTCCAGGGCGATGGTCAGGGTGTTGTTGCAGACCACGCGCACGGTGGTTGGGGTTGCCGTGGTGGCCAGGGTGCCGTCGCAGGACGTCGCCAACAGCAGGTAGCCATTGACCTGGTCATTACCCCTGAGCGCAGCGCCTTGCCCGGTACGTGCCAGCGCCCAGAACTTGCGGCCACCCTTGAGCACGCCGGCGGTTTCCAGCTCGTAGCCGGAAACCTCGGTGAGGTCTCGGTAAAACTCGAGCACTTCCCGAGGTTGCACGGTGTGGTAGCGCTGGGAGACCACCGACAGCGGGGCTTTGGTGTCCGAACGGAACAGCACCTTCTGCTCGGGGAAGGAATGGATAGCGCCCAGGTGGCCGACGGCATCCGACTTGAAATGCACGGGGCTTTCGAGGATCTGCCAGTCCATGCCGGCTTCGCGTTGCCAGACTTCGATGGGCTGTTTCTGGGTGAGCTGATTGCCCAGGCCGTGCCACGGGGTAGCGCCAGCGTAGGCCATGGTTTCGACGAGATGTGCCATGTGAACGATTCCTTTGGATGCAGGCCGGCATAAAGCGCCGCGCACGGCGCAGCACCGACCGGACGATTGAAACAAGAGGAGAGAAAGGGCCGGATCAGGCCGGCAGGTTGAAGCGATGACCGCAGAGCAGACAGAGGTTGTGGGCCAGGACATGGCGGTCGAGTGACTCACCCAGTTGAGCGCCGAGTGCGCCGCCGCCGACGCCACCGGCCAGGCCGCCGAGAATGGCGCCTGACACGGAACCGAGGGTGATACCGACAGGGCCGGCGAACGCGCCGATAGCTGCGCCAGCCTGGCCACCTGCCAGGGCAGCGCTGACGCCGCGCGCAACACCGCCCACGGTGCCGATGGCAGCACCGACTTTCATGGCGTGATGGAAGGAAGCGACTTTGGGGGAGTGACAGCGAGGGCACTGCAATGACATGGGGGCTAACCTCCTTGGGGCTTATGTCATCGCGATAATGTGTGGCTGAGATTTTTTCGAATCAAAATCGCTCACTATGGCGAGGACGAGCGATTTCGTTCCTACGACAGCTGGTTCCCCTAGTCAGTCATTTGTTTCTAACTCGGAGTGGCCTGGGGGCGACTCCTCGGCCTGCCTTTGGAATGTTCGTTGGTGGAGCGTACGTCCCATTTTGCATCGTATAGCGCTTCCATCGGGTGTTCTGTACCCTAATCGTCCGGGAGGCTTTCACACCCATCCCGATGCTAGGGGGCTCAATGGCAACACATGACCCACGGAAGGTACTGGAAACGCTGCGTAACCATCTGACGCAGCCTGAGGCGAATGTTGCCTTTCTACTTGGTGCAGGAACATCTTGTGCGGTACGGGTTCCTGTCGCTGTGGAGGCAGCGAGCGATCAGCCTCATCAAGAGAAGCAGACTGATGCGCCTTTAACTCGGTCGTTGATACCTAACGTCGCTGAGTTGACCAAGATTTGTGTGAAGGAGATTCGAAAGCTAGACCCTGAGGGGGAGGCCTCGCGATTCGGGCCGGCATACGACGCGATTGAACTTGAAATCCGCCCCAAAGATCGACCTACGAATATCGAGGACATACTGTCCTGCGTTCGGCGGAAGCTGCAGGCAATAGGCAGCGGAGATACTCTTTCCGGGCTGACTGCCAGCGATCTCTTTGAGCTCGAGAAGACTATCCGGGAAACGATTGCGGCCCAGGTCAATCCAGACCCGTCGAGCTTTCCTGAAAAACTGCCACATGAGGACTTCGTTCGTTGGATCGCGCGTATGCCACGCGCCCGCCCGGTCGAGATCTTCACTACCAATTATGACGTGCTGATCGAAACGGCTCTTGAGGCAGAGCGAGTTCCAGCGTTCGATGGCTTCGTGGGTTGTAACCGGCCATTTTTTTGCCATGACAGCTTAACGCGACCGGAGAGTGCGCCGGGTGCTGCTTGGACGAGGCTATGGAAAGTTCACGGCTCGATCAATTGGCGTCTCGACACCGTGCGCGGTCGCCAGCGTGTGATTCGAACAGAACCGCACGGGGAGGGGGAAATGATCCTCCCATCTCATCATAAGTATGACGAGTCTCGGAAACAGCCGTACTCGGCGTTGCTTGACAGGCTTACTCGCGTTCTGGAACGAGATGACGCGATCCTTTTCGTATGCGGCTACAGCTTTTCCGATGAGCACATTAACGCGATCATCTTTGACGCTCTGGAGGCGAAACGCCGTCCCCACGTAATTGCTCTCCAATATGCGGATCCTGATGAGGGCTCAGTCTTAGCGGACCGTTCAGCTCGGTTCTTGAACCTCATGGCCCTCGGCCCGCGCATCGCGCACATAGGTGGTCGCCGGGGAGAGTGGCGGCTGGAGGAAGTTCGTATTGCCTCTCAAATTGGACAGGCATTCCAACTGGATGAGATTGCGGAGGGGGAAATGTCTAACGGAACTGGAACGATGCTACTCGGTGACTTTGCTCGATTCGCCGAGTTCCTCGGTTCACTGACCAGGCCTGCTTGACGTGGCCAGCGTAGACCCAACATACGTCGGCCAGGTTGCATCTGTCGCCGGGGGCATAGTGAGGGTTCGCCTTCGACGGGATCTGCCCACTACCCTCGTCTTGGTCGAGGGTGAGTCTTACCGTGTTGGTCAGATCGGGGGGTTCTTCCGGATACCTGTCGGCTACACGCAGTTATATGCAGTGTGCTCCCAGGTTGGCGCTGACGCGGTGCCGCTTTCCTCGGCCACCGAGCTTGCCATCCTCGAGCGTGATCCAGCAAAGGAGGAAGGCCTGGCAGGTTATCGCTGGATGACCATTATCCTGTTTGGCGAATCTACTGGCGGACAGTTCGAGCGCGGTGTCGGCCAGTACCCAACAGTCGGTGATGAGGTTCACTTTGTCACCAGCGGCGACCTTGCAATCATCTACGGCCGTGGGCCGTCCTCGGGTGGACTGACGATTGGGAACGTGGCCTCCACCAGCGGAATTCCGGCAACGCTCGACCTGGACCGCTTTCTCAGCCGTCATTGTGCAATCGTCGGTTCGACAGGGGCAGGCAAGTCGAATCTAGTGTCTGTCATCTTGGAGGCGCTCGCTTCTGTCGAGTTTCCATCGGCCAGAGTCTTGGTCATTGACCCCCATGGTGAATATGCGGGAGTGGCAACTGGTCGCTCTGTTGTCTTCCGACTTACACCTGGCGAAGGCGAACAGCCGCTTGTAGTTCCTTATTGGGCACTTCCCTTCGACGAGCTTCTGTCGATCACGTTTGGTGGCATGTCTCCGACCAACGAGGCAGCGATCCGGGATATGGTCCAAGACATGAAGCGTGAGGCGGCTGTACACCTCCAAAACCCGCCGCCAGCGGAGGCGATCACAGCGGATAGCCCCATTCCTTTCAGTATCCGGCAATTGTGGTTTGATCTTGACGATTTTGAACGTCGCACGTTCCGAACGGAGGGCGGCCAGCGAGTACCAACCGAGGTGGAACGAGCCGGTAATCCGCAGCAGTTAATCTCTAATGTCTACCCGATCCATGCGCCCGGTGCGAAAGAACCGTTCAAAAACCCCTCCCCCCGCGGTATCGGAAGGCAATTGGAGCTAGCTCGCAGTCGCCTTACCGACACGCGCTACGCTTTTTTGTTTAGCCCAGGGGGCTTCACGCCAGATTTGACCGGAAGGATAGGCGCTGACATTGACGGGTTGGTCGCGTCCTGGGTTGGTCATGAAAGACCGCTCACAATCCTTGATGTTTCGGAACTGCCTTCGGATGTTGCGAGCGATGTTGTCGGGTTGCTCCTGAGGATTGTTTACGACACGCTATTTTGGGCGGGCTCACTGAGAGTTGCGGGGAGGACGCAACCTCTCCTAATTGTCGTCGACGAAGCGCATAGATTCCTGCCTGAAGGTGGTGATAGCAGCTGCCACCGTATTCTTACGCGAGTCGCTAAAGAAGGCCGCAAGTATGGAGTCGGCCTTGCGGTTGTGACACAACGCCCCAGCGACGTTGATGCTACCGTTCTGAGCCAGTGCGGAACTATGATTGCGCTTCGGACCACCAACCCGGGAGATAGGAGTCGAGTCGCTGCCGCTTTCCCGGATGATCTTGGAGGACTTGTAGATCTGCTGCCTTCGCTCAGAACTGGCGAAGGTCTGTTCGTTGGGGAGGCGATGTTTGTTCCATCCCGCGTTCGGGTGCACCTGACACGAGCACCGGAAGGGGGCGCGGACCCCAAGGTTTCCGCAAGGTGGAGGACGGATCCAAGACCGGATGCGACTCTCTATGGACTAGCTTTGCGCAATTGGCGCCGCCAGGTAAAGGACTGACCTATGGATCTAATCTATGTTGATTCTTCCAACGTCGACCAGATCGGCTACGACGCGTACCAAAGCGAGGCGCACGTCATCTTCAAAAACGGCCGCCACTATATCTATTCCGAAGTCACTCAGGAAATCTGGGAGCGGTTCCGGGACGCATCTTCGAAAGGCAAGTTTGTGCACGAGGAGTTCAGAGCTAAGGGATATCCCTGCCGGGAGATTTAATCGTGGTGTTTTTGCCGGGTGAGCTGAACAAACGTAGCCACCGCGCGCTCTCAGGCGCCAAGTGTATTGGTTTTCCAGCCGCGTCAAGTTCAAAGGATTCTGCGTAGCAACATGCGCATTGAATCTCAGCGGTCGCCCAGCCTATGGCGAATGCAGAGGTTATCCGCGTATCGAAACGACTTTTCTGTCCCGATGTTCCTTGATGGCTGACATCGATAGGTTGCCGGTAGCTGCTTCTTGGATGTGCTCGCTCCACCAGGCCATCATCGGACGCCTGCGCTCGATGTAGTCCGCTCGGTTGTAGGCGCTACGAACTTCGTCCTTGTCGACGTGCGCAAGCGCCACCTCAATCAGTTCAGGATCCCAGCCATGCTCGTTGAGGATGGTGCTGGCCATCGAGCGCATGCCGTGGCTGACCAGGCGTCCTTCGAAGCCCATTCGCTTCAACGCCATGTTGGCGGTCTGGCTGTTGCAGTGGGTGCGAGGGTTCCGGTCCGCGGGGAACACATACTCCCGGTGGCCACTGTAGGGCTTGATCGCTTCCAGTAATGCCAGAGCTTGATCTGTGAGCGGGATAATGTGCGTACGACGTTTCTTCATACGCTCCGCTGGGATCGTCCAAATCTTCTTCTCGATGTCGATGTCCGCCCAGCGGGTGGTCGCAGCCTCGGCTGGCCGGGTCATGGTGTGAAGCTGCCACTCGATCAGGCAGCGGGTCGTCCTTTTGATGCTCGCATTGGCGATCGCCACCATGAGCTCCTTCAGCTCATCGGGGGGAAGCGCCGCCATGTTCTTCTTCTTCGGTTTCTTGAAGACGGAGCGGATCCCGCTGAGCGGGTTCGCATGAATCAGTCCCGAGTTGACTCCGTAGGTCATGATCTCGTTGAGCCGCTGCGTCAGCCGTTTAACGGTCTCAAGGCTGCCCTTGGTTTCGAGCGGCCGGAGCAGGTTGATGACCTTGGGGGCGTTGATGGCGGAAATCGGGGTGCTGCCCAAGTCCGGGAAGATGTGCAGAGTGAGGGAGCGCCAGATGTCCTCGGCGTAGGCCTGTGTCACCGCATCCTTTTTCAGCTCATACCAGGCCGTCGCCACGTTTTGGAAGGTGTGTTCGGTCGCCGCCTTCTTGGCCTGCTGTACGGCATCCCGTTTCTCTTTGGGGTCGATGCCGTGGGCGAGGAGTTCACGTGCCTCAACGGTGCGCTTGCGTGCTTGCGCCAATGAAACTTCGGGGAAGGTCCCGAGCCCCATGTTGATCCGGTTCTTCGTCACTGGGTGCCGGTAGTTGAAGTTCCAGAGCTTTGAGCCATTGCTTCTCACTCGCATTTGAAGGCCGTCACCATCGCTCAGGACGTAGTCCTTCTCCTGAGGCTTGGCGGCTTTGACCTTGAGGTCCGAGAGGCGGGTGGCTTGGGCGCACATGGGGTATTCCAGGAACAGTTTCGGTATTCCAAAAATTACCAGTGGATGGCTTGGAATACCACTTGGAATACCGGATTTCATGGATCCTGCTGAACGCTATCGGATCGTGATGATGCTGAAATCCCCGTATTTACTGGGTTTAAGGCACAAAAAAAGACGTCCGAGGACGTCTTTAGATGGTTATTTGGTGGAGCCGGGGGGATTTGAACCCCCGTCCGCCAGCTCTCCGCTATTGGTTCTACATGCTTAGCCAGATCTACTGAGTTAACTCCGCGCCGCCCGATTGGCAGGGTGCTTGGAGCGAGCTGTATGAGTTTTAGCCGTTACGTCTACAGCGAACTTGGCGGCGATCCTGTTCTATCTGACGGTCATTTCGGGTTTACAGGCATCCCCTAGTGACCGCTGGAGCCGAAGCTACCAGATGAAGGTTAGGCGGCTAGCGCGTACCCTTCGTAGTTGTCGTCGTTGGCAACTATAGGTTTGCAACAGTTTATTTACGAGTTCTGTTACCAACTCGGCATGCCCCTCAAGTTTCGTTACCGGCGTCGAATCCTAATCGGCCCCTGGTGCAGCTTGTGGTGCTGGGCGCAAGTGTACGGAGATCTTTACGGCGTGTCGATCACTTTTTAATCATGCTGGTTAGAAAATGATCAGCTGCAGCGGCAGGATCGCAGGTACGATCCCGCCGCCTTGGCTCAGTTGCCGCCGCCCGAGCCGGAGCCGGCGGTGCCGCCGCTGCCGGAGCTGCCTGGCCCCTTGAGTTCTTGCAGGGCCTTGGTGGAATGGGCGATGCAGGCTTCGGTGTCGCCGGACTGCTGTGCCTGGCGGGCCTGTTGGACATACTCCTCGACTTTGCTCTTGGCCGGCTCACCCAGGGTCGCGGTGTTGGTGGCCATGTTGTCGTCGATTTCCTGCAGGTTGGTCTGGCACAGATCCTGTTGTGCGAAGACGGCGGGGCTGGCTAGCAGTACCGCGGATGCGAGCAGTGCATGAACTTTCATTGTGGGTCCTCCAGTCTTGTGGACTTCCCGGGCCTGCCTGAGAACTGCTGAAACGGCGGCGCCGAGTCGAATCGAACCCGTCAGGGGCTCTAAAAATCCGACTGCGATTGCGCAAGAGCGTTCATCGAAGCGACACAAACGAAACGGCCCCGCTCCGCTGATCGGGGCCGTAACGCTGGTGCTAGAGCGGTTGGTCGGCAGTTTTACGACGCGTTACACGGTCAACCAGATAGACCAGGCCGTGATAGTCGATCTCGCCATGACGTGACAGGCCGATCTCGCAGGTGCGGCTGGTGGAGATGCCTTCCTCGCAGATCTGCACGGCGTTCTTCAGGCTGCGCAGTGCGTGCTCGTTCAGTTCCGGCGTGGTGAAGCCCTTGTCGCCAGCGAAGCCGCAGCAGTGGATGCCTTCCGGAATGACCACCTCGTTTGCGCAGCGGCGCGCGATATCGATCAGCGCCTGCGCCTCGCCCAGGTGCTGGGTGCTGCAGGTGACATGCACGGCGATCGGCTTGTCCTGCGGGACGAATTCCAGCTTGTCGAGCAGATGCGTGCGGATGAAGCGCACCGGGTCGTACATGTCGAGGCGTTGATCGGTCAGGCCCTGGACCAGGCGCAGGGTGCAGGGGCTGGTGTCGCAGTAGATCGGGTCGAGCCCGCCGCGACTGGCCTTGAGCAGCGCGTCGAGCATTTCCTGGCGCTTTCGCTCGCCCTGTTCGGTATAGCCTTTGGAGGCGAACGGCTGGCCACAGCACAGGTCGTTCAACTGCTCGGGGAAGATCACCTGGTAGCCGGCCTTTTCCAGCAGGCTGCGGGTCTTGTCGAGCAGCGGCTCCTGTTCCTGATCGCGTGCCGCCGGGCCCATTGCACGGGAAACGCAGGCGGCCAGATAGACCACGCGCGGACGCTCGTCCTGCACGGCTGGTTTGGGCAGATGCAGGCGTTGCAGCGGCTGCGGTGTCGCAGGGGTCCACTGCGGCACGCGGCCCTTGCTGGCGTTGGTCATGGTCGCAGACAGCTTGGCCAGGCGCTTGGTGCCGAGAATGATGTGCGCACCATTGGCGGCATGCAGCATGAACCGGGTGCCCTGCACGGCGGTGGAGAAATGATCGGCCAGCCAGTTGGCGGTTCCTGTTTTGCTCGCTTCGCGTCCGCGCAGCTTGCGCACCAGGTCGCCGGTGTTGATGCCGACCGGGCAGCGCTGGGCGCAGAGGCCGGTCGCGGCGCAGGTCTCGACGCCGTGGTAGTGGTAGAGCCGTTCGATTTCCGTGGTGTCGACACCGGCGCGCTTGCGCGCCTGGATATCGCGCCAGATGACGATACGCTGGCGCGGCGTCAGGGTCAGCCCGTTGGATGGGCAGACCGGCTCGCAGAAGCCGCACTCGATGCACTTGTCGACGATCTCGTCGGCGGCGGGCATCGGCTTGAGGTTCTTCAGGTGGATGTCCGGGTCTTCGGAGAGCACCACGTCCGGATTGAGGATGCCGCTGGGGTCGAGCAGGCGCTTGATCTTCCACATCAGCGCGTAGGCCTCGCTGCCCCATTCCAGCTCGACGAAGGGCGCCATGTTGCGCCCGGTGCCGTGCTCGGCCTTGAGCGCGCCGCCGAACTCGACAGCCACCAGCTGCGCCACTTCGCCCATGAAGGCCTCGTAACGGGCGACCTGTGCCGGATCATCGAAGCCCTGGGTGAAGACGAAGTGCAGGTTGCCTTCCAGGGCGTGGCCGAAGAGGATCGCCTCGTCGTAGCGGTGCTTGTCGAGCAACTCGATGAGCCGATTGACGCCTTCGGCCAGGCGCTCGACCGGGAAGGTCACGTCCTCGATGATCACCGTGGTGCCGGTCTGGCGCACGGCGCCGACCGCCGGGAAGGTGTCCTTGCGGATCTTCCACAGCTGGTTGTAGATCACCGGGTCTTCGCTGAAGTCGACCTGTTTCTCCACCGGGAAGTGCGCGATGGAGGTCATGATCAGATTGATTTGCTCGTGCAGCAGCGACTGACTGGCGGCGCGTGATTCGATCAGGAGCGCGCAGGCCGTTGGCGACAGTTCCTTCACCCACTCGGGCATGCCGGCCTTGTGCTCGACCGAGCGCAGGCTGCGGCGGTCGAGCAGCTCCACCGCGGACACCGGTTGCTGCTTGAGCACCGGTACGGCGAGGCAGCAGGTTTCCACGTCGGGGAACACCACCAGCGCGCTGGCCTTGTGCGGGTGGTCCGGTACGGTGTCGTAGGTCACCGCGCTGATAAAGCCCAGCGTGCCTTCGGAACCGACCATCAGGTGGTTGAGGATATCCAGCGGCTCGTCGTAGTCGACCAGCGCATTGAGCGAAAAGCCGGTGGTGTTCTTCAGCCGGTACTTGTGGCGGATCTTCGCCGCCAGTTCGGTATTGGCGCGGGTTTCGCGGCCCAGCTCAGCCAGCTGCTCGAGCAGAGCGGCGTGGCTGTTGCGGAACGCCGCAACGCTGGCGGCATCCTCGCTGTCGACCACGGTGCCATCGGCCAGCACGACGCGCAGGCCGGCGAGTGTTTTGTAGGTGTTCTGCGCCGTACCGCAGCACATGCCGCTGGAATTGTTGGCGACGATGCCGCCGATTTTCGCAGCATTGATCGAGGCCGGATCAGGGCCGATCTTGCGCTGGAAAGGTGCCAGCACGGCGTTGGCGTTGGCGCCGATGACGCCTGGCTGCAGGCGGATCTGCTCGCCGCCGTTGCGAATCTCGCGGCCGTTCCAGTTGTCGCCGAGCACGATCAGCACCGAGTCGCTGATCGCCTGGCCGGACAGGCTGGTGCCGGCGGCGCGGAAAGTCACCGGGACGTTTTCCGCGTGGGCCAGCTTGAGCAGGGCGATCACCTCGGTTTCGGATTCGACGCGCACCACCAGCTTGGGGATCAGCCGGTAAAAGCTGGCGTCGGTGCCGAAGGCGAGGGTGGAAAGCGGGTCGTCAAAGCGGCGCTCGGCCGGGATCAGCCGCTCGACCTCGGCGAGGAACGCCGCCGGCAGCGGAGTGCGTTCCAGGGGCAGGGCGGCGTTCATGCGTCCTCCAGGATCAGCACGATCAGATCCTTCGGCCCGTGGGCGCCATAGGCCAGCACCTGCTCGATGTCGGCGGTCTTCGATGGGCCGGAAACCAGCAGCGCATTGGTCGGCATGCCGGCGGCCCACTGGAACTTCTGCTGGATTTCGTAGAAGTTGTCGTGAATTTCGCTGGCCTTGAGGATGGCGAAATGCACCGGCGGCACCAGGCTCATCAGGCGCGGCTCCTCGCGGGTGGGCCACATGATCAGACTGCCGGTGGAGGCGATGGCGCCGAGGGTGCCGGTGAGGCTCGCCGGGGTGTCGTTGAACAGCTCTTCCTTCCACTCCTCGACCGGGCGATCGTAGGCCTTCAGCGCCGGCAGGCCTTCACGGCCGGCGCAATGCGCGGTGAAGCGCTGGCCGTACGGCGTGGTCGGGGCGATCAGCAGGCTCGGCAGCTGACGGTCGTGCAGCAGCTGCTCGAGCAGGGCGGGCCAACCGGCGTCGGTGGTCAGGTGGATTTCGGTGTGCACCGCTTCCATCAGCTGACGCAGACGAGCGATACGCTGTTCCGGCGCGTAGCTCCAGGGCTGGGTGACCAGCGACGCGTCGTAGTCATCGACCACCGGCGTCGTGCCTTCCAGGCTTTTCTTCAGCTTGGCGAGGATATTGGCCTTGGCGCTCATCGCTTGCCCTCCAGGTGCTCGCGGGCCAGCTCGTGCAGCGAGCGGGCGGCAGGTTTCGGTGCGCTGTGGTTCTGCGTCCAGGGGCCGATGTTCGATGGCGTCAGGCCGCGCAGGCGTGTGGCGAAGAAGCCGAATACGCGGTACAGCGTCGGGCTGGTGTTGAGCAGGCGCCAGCCGGCCCAGATCAGCCGCTCCTTGCGCGAGTACTTGCTGCCCTGGCCGCGCATGACCTTGTGCGGGTCGTCCGGTGCCTTGACGTTCTCCTCACGCAGGCGCCGCAGGATGGTCGGAATCGGAATCTTCACCGGGCAGACTTCGCCGCAGGCGCCACACAGCGACGAGGCGCTGGGGTGGTCCGGCACCTTGTCCAGACCGACCATGTGCGGAGTGATGATCTTACCGATCGGCCCGGGATAGACCTCGCCGTAGGTGTGGCCTCCTACGCGGGTGTACACCGGGCAGTGGTTCATGCAGGCACCGCAACGGATGCAGTTGAGCGTCTGGCGCAGCTCGCTGTCGGCGAAAGCCTGGCTGCGGCCGTTGTCCAGCAGGATCAGGTGCACTTCCTGCGGGCCGTCGAGCTCGTCGGCCTTGCGCGGGCTGGAGATCATGTTGACGTAGGTAGTGATGGGCTGGCCCAGCGCGGAGCGGGTCAGCAAGGAGAGCAGCGGGACCACGTCGCGCAGATTCTCCACCACCTTCTCGATACCGGTGACGGCGATGTGCACCGGTGGCACGGTGGTGCTCATGCGGCCGTTGCCTTCGTTTTCCACCAGCAGCAGGGTGCCGGTTTCGGCTACTGCGAAGTTCACACCGGAGACGCCGATATCGGCCTCGAAGAATTTCTGCCGCAGCGTACGGCGGCCGATCTGGATGAGCTGGTCGACATCCTTGGTGTATTCCACGCCGAGCTTGTCATGGAACAGCGAGGCGACCTGGCCGGCATTCTTGTGAATGGCCGGCATGATGATGTGGGACGGCTTTTCGTGGTCGAGCTGGACGATGTACTCGCCCATGTCCGATTCCAGGCTCTCGATCCCGTGGCCTTCGAGGAAATGGTTCATCTCCATTTCTTCGCTGACCATCGATTTGCCCTTGATCACCTGTTTCGCCTGTCGTGCCTGGGCGATCGCGAGGACGATGTTGTTGGCCTCCTCGACCGTCTCCGCCCAGTGCACTTTCACACCGTTGCGGGTCAGGTTGGCTTCCAGCCGCTCGAGCAGTTCGGGCAGCTTGGACAGTGCGCGAGCGCGGATATGGTTGCCCATCTCGCGCAGCCGCTCGCGTTCGTCGGCATCGCTGAACGCCGCGGCGCGCTTGGTCATCAGCGAGTCCATGGCGGTGCGGAAGTTGCGCCGCAGCTGCTCGTCCTTCAGCGACTTGCGGGCACGGGCGCGGAAATCCGGATCGCCGGCGTTTTCGATCTGAATCGCGGGAATACGCTGTTCGGCGTTCATCGGGCACCTCCGGTGCGTTGCCAGAGGAAGCTCGCCAGGTGCTGGCCGCGCAGGGCTTCACGCTGCTTTTCCAGCGAGCCGTTGATGTTCATCAGGCAGCCGCAGTCGGCGCTGACCACCTGGTGCGCGCCGGATTCCTTCAGCGCACGGGTCTTGTCCAGCACCATGGCGCCGGAGATGTCGGGCATGCGCACGCTGAAGGTGCCACCGAAGCCGCAGCATTCGCTCTCGTGATCGTGCTCGACACGCTCGACCTGGCCCAGCTGGGCGAGCAGGGCGCGGCCGTGCAGGTGCGTGTTCATCTCGCGGCGGGCCGAGCAGGACGTATGCAGGGCCACTTTGGTCGGTGTGCCGGCATCCTTGAACTCGACCTTGCAGACGTTGAGCAGGAACTCGGCCAGCTCGAAGGTGCGCTCGGCCAGCGCCTGGGCCTGCTTCAGCGTGGCCGGCTCGTCCTTGAACAGCTCAAGGTAATGGTGGCGCAGCATCCCGGCGCAGGAGCCGGAGGGCACCACCACCGGCCAGTCGTTGGCGAACAGCTCCAGCTGCGCGCGGGCGACCTCTCGCGCCTCGTCGGTATAGCCGGTGGTGTAGGCCGGTTGACCGCAGCAGGTCTGGCCCTGCGGATAGTGCACGGTCAGTCCTTCGCGCTCGAGCAGGCGGATGGCATCCAGGCCAGCCTCGGGATAGAACAGATCCACTACGCAGGTACCGAACAGGTAGACCTGGCTCGGCTTGGCTGGATACTCGCGTGGCTTGGGCAGCGGCGGCGCGACGCGGGTGGCGTTCGGCGCGGCATTGTAGAAGAGTTCGCTCATCGGCTTGGTCTCCGGGTCAGCCCGGTTATCCGCAAACAGGCTTTTGAAAAACTAACTGCGTTGGCAATACGTCGTTAAAGCAGCCTCAGAACGCTCATTCAGGAAATCTAAACTCCCATGCGAGCCCAGTCCTTTCTTCGACTGCTTTTGCCTCGTCTTGCCTGCCCCGCCTACGTTTTCCAATAGCACTGTCAAGGGCGGTTTCTGGAATGCAACCGTGCCCCCAGCGGGGGCACGGTCTGTTTCTGTCGTTTACACCCCGACCAGCGGGTCGGTGACGCCCAGCACGTAGATGGCGATCAGGCCGATCACCCCGGTGAAGAGCACATAGTACAGCGTAGGCCATACGGTCTTGCGCAACGTGGAGCCTTCGCGGCCGAGCAGGCCGACGGTAGCGGAGGCGGCGACCACGTTGTGGATCGCGACCATGTTGCCCGCCGCGGCACCGACCGCCTGGGTGGCGACGACCATCGCGCCGGAAATCCCCAGGGACTGTGCGACACCGAACTGGAACTGGCTGAACATCATGTTGCTGACGGTGTTGGAGCCGGCCAGGAAGGCGCCTAGTGCGCCGACCGATGGCGCCAGCAGCGGGTAGATACCGCCTACGCTGTCCGCGACATAGCGCGCCATGACGATCGGCATGCTGGCCAGTTCGGCGCCGTTGACGCCGGAGTTGATCAGGATGCGCACCATCGGCACGGTGAACAGCAGAACGAATCCGGCGCTCAGCAGTACGCTGCTGGACTCCTTCACCGCTGCCTTGAGTTCGGCGGCACGCATGCCGTGCAGGAAGAAGGTGATCAGCACCACCGCGACGAGAATGCCGCCGGGCAGGTACAGCAGCTCGATGCCCGCGTTGATGCCGGCCTCGCCGAGGATGTTGGCGAAGGCAACGGAGACCGATTTCAGCGCGGCGCCCACCTGCGGGAACACGCGGCTGATCACCAGCAGCGCGCCGACCAGTACGTAGGGCAGCCAGGCACGGAATGCGCTCATCGGGCGAGCGGCGATGTCGTCCAGCTTCATCTCGATGGTGCCCAGCCATTCGGCCGGCCATTCCTTGGCGTCGGCGAAGTCCCAGGTGGTCTTCGGCGTCAGGAACTTGAAGCGTGCCGCGGTGGTGACGATCGCCAGGCCTACCAGGCCGCCGAGCAGCGACGGGAATTCCGGGCCGAGGAAGATGCCGGTGGCGGCATAGGGCAGGGTGAAGGCCAGACCGGCGAAGATCGCGAATGGCAGCACTTCGAAGCCGGCTTTCCAGCTTTTCTCCTTGCCGAAGAGGCGCGTCAGCATCAGCACCATGACGAGCGGCATGACGGTGCCGACGATGGCATGGGTGATCGCTACGCTGCTGGTGATCTGCTGCAGGAAGATGCTCCAGCTGGAGCCCTGGGCGGTCAGTTGCGCGCCGATGGTGGCGGTGTCCAGGCCGCTGTTGATGCCCACCACGATCGGGGTGCCGACGGCACCGAAGGAAACCGGCGTACTCTGTACCAGCATGCCAAGCAGCACCGCGGCCATTGCCGGAAAGCCGACCGCGACCAGCAGCGGTGCAGCGATTGCCGCCGGGGTGCCGAAGCCGGAGGCACCTTCGATGAAACAACCGAACAGCCAGGCGATAATGATGGCCTGGATGCGGCGGTCGGGGCTGATGGTTGTGAAGCCGGCGCGGATGGCGGTGATGCCGCCGGAGTGCTTCAGCGTGTTCAGCAGCAGGATCGCGCCGAAGATGATCCACAACAGACCGAGCGTGATCACCAGGCCCTGCAGCGTGGATGCGATGATCCGGTTGAAGCTCATGTCCCAGACGAACAGGCCGATGGCCGCGGTGAACAGGTAGACCAGCGGCATGGCGCGGCTGGCGGGCCAGCGCAGGCCGATCAGCATCACGGCCGCGAGCAGAATGGGAGTGAAAGCGAAAAGTGCGAGCAGTCCGTTGGACATGTCAGGCGTCCCCTACGGTTCGATTCAGATGGGGCCCTGAGCGGACCGTGGAATAGTTGTTGTGCACAGATCTCATGCTGAGTCCTCTTATTGTTAGTTGCTTCTGTAAAGTGGTAAGACCAATTAACAGAAGCGAATGGCCAGCGTAAGAGCTGCGTCTGGGAGCGTCAATCAGGAGGGCATAGACTTTGGTCGCAGCCGACGGCCTTGTGTGGCTTTGGGCCGACGGCTAGCATTCTCCGACTGGTAAGACCATTTCTGAGGTGGGTATGGACGTGGGCATGGTGCGTCAGCGGCGGCTGGCCGACGACATCGTCGCGCAGTTGGAAACCATGATTCTGGAGGGCACCCTCAAGGCCGGTGAGCGACTGCCGGCCGAACGGGTGCTGGCCGAGCGCTTCGGGGTGTCGCGGCCCTCTCTGCGCGAGGCGATCCAGAAGCTTGCGGCCAAGGGCCTGCTGATCAGTCGGCACGGTGGCGGCACCTTCGTCGCCGAGTCGCTGGGCTCCACCTTCAGCGACCCGTTGCTGCACCTGCTGGAAAACAACAGCGACGCCCAGCGTGACCTGCTGGAGTTCCGGCATACCCTGGAGGGCAGCTGTGCATACTATGCGGCGCTGCGTGCAACCGAGGTGGATCAGAAGCGACTCACGGAGGCCTTCTCGGCACTGCAGGATTGCTACGCCCGTGAGGGCAGGGTGACTCGCGCGGAAGAGGGCGCGGCTGACGCGCAGTTCCACCTGGCGATTGCCGAGGCCAGTCACAACGCGGTGCTGCTGCACACCATTCGCGGCCTATTCGATCTGCTCAAGCGCAACGTGGTGACCAATATCGGCGGTATGTACGCCCTGCGCGACGAGACCCGCGACATGCTGATGAGCCAGCATCGCGAGCTGTACGAGGCGATCATGGCGCGGCGTGCGGTGGAGGCGCGCGACGTCATCCATCGGCACATCAACTATGTGCAGGAGGTGCTTGCCGAAGGCCAGCAGGAAGCCCAGCGGCTGGCGCGCGCGCAGCGCCGGCAGGAGAGAGTGGGGGCATCGCAAAAGGCGGGGTGATGGGTGCTGCGGGGGTTGGCGGGCGAGGCGGTGGGCGCTCCGCCCGGGCTGATCAGTCGTCCTTGCCCTTGGTGCGCATGGCGCGCTGGATTTCCCGATCGGAATCGCGTTCTTTCTCGGTGTGGCGCTTGTCGAATTCCTTCTTGCCCTTGGCCAGGGCGATCTCGCACTTGATCATGTGCTTCTTCCAGTACAGCGACAGCGCTACGCAGGCATAGCCCTTCTGCTGCACGGCGCCGAACAGCTTGCCCAGCTCGCGCTTGTTCAGCAGCAGCTTGCGGGTCCGGGTCGGGTCGGCGATGACATGTGTGCTGGCGCTCGTCAGCGGGGTGATGTGCGCGCCCATCAGCCAGGCTTCGCCATCCTTGAGCAGCACGTAGCTGTCCACCAGCTGCGCCTTGCCGGCGCGCAGGCTTTTCACTTCCCAGCCGGCAAGGACGAGGCCGGCCTCGAACTTCTGCTCGATGAAGTAATCGTGTAGCGCTTTCTTGTTCAGCGCGATGGTCCCGGGGGACTGCTTCTTCTGTTTGGCCATAGGGGCAGCATTATAGGGAGTCCCGTTGCGGCTGGCGACAACCTGCAGGAGCGTTGGCGGCAGAAACTTGAGGGGCAGCCGTTAATCCCCGACAATGTGCCCCGCTTTGCGCTGAGCGGCTTTGGCAAAGGTCGAAGTCGTGGTCGCGGGCTGGCTGCGCCGACGTTCGGATGGCGCGCAATGAAACGACGACGTAGAAGGTCCGCATGACGACGCACATTCAACGTTCCGCGCTGCTGCCTTACCCCGCGCACGCGCTGTTCGACATGGTCAACGACGTAGCCAGCTATCCGCAGTTCCTGCCCTGGTGCTCTGCGACCGAGGTGCTCTCTAGCAGCGAGACCGAGATGCACGCCAGCATGACGGTGGCCAAGGCCGGGCTCAGCCAGCGGTTCATGACGCGCAATGCGTTGGAAGTCGGCAAGCGCATCGAAATGACATTGGAAGAAGGGCCGTTCAGTCACCTGCACGGCATCTGGGAGTTCAAGGCGCTGGGCGAGAAGGCCTGCAAGATCAGCCTCGATCTGACCTTCGATTACGCCGGGCCGCTGGTCAAGGCGACGCTTGGTCCGCTGTTCAATCAGGCCGCCAATACCCTGGTGGACGCCTTTTGCGAGCGAGCGAAACAGCTCTATGGATAAGTCATCGATTGCCGTCGAAGTGGTGTATGCGCTGGCCGACAAGCAGAAGCTGCTGCAGATGACCGTGCCAGCCGGCACTACCGTCCGCGAGGCCGCGCTGCGTTCCGGGCTGGATGCGCATTTTCCCGGTCTCGATCTCGCCAGCGCGCCGTTGGGAATCTTCGGCAAGGCGGTGCCCAAGCCTGAAGAGCGGGTGCTGGAAGAGGGCGAGCGCGTCGAGATCTACCGACCGCTGATCGCCGATCCGAAGGAAGTCCGCAAGCAGCGTGCGGCGAAAGCGGCGAAGAACAAGGCAGAGGATGCTTGAACGCTAGATAGCAAAACGCCCGGACTCGCCGGGCGTTTTTTCATTCGGTTTCCAGTGGTTCTGGAATCGGTACCGGAACGGCTTCCGCTTCGTCCACTTCGCGCTGAATCTGCTCCAGCAGCGATCCCGGCGCCGGACGTTCTTCCGGTTGGCGGGGCGTGGCTGCGGGCGCGCTCGGCGCCTGGGGTTGGCGACCGAGGATCTGTTCGTCACGGCTGACGCCAGGCATGAAATCGCCTGCCAGGCCGGCCAGCTGGTCGTTGGCATTGAACACCAGGCTCACGCGCTCCTGCTGGCGCTGACTGCCGCCGGGCTGAATGCTGTACAGATAATCCCAGCGGTTGGGATGGAAAGTGTCGGTGATCAGCGGGTTGCCCATGATAAACCGCACCTGCTGGCGGGTCATTCCAGGCCGCAACTGGTCTATCATGTCCTGCGTGACGACATTGCCCTGTTGAATGTCGACCTTGTAAACCCCGGGAAATGAACAACCGGCGAGTGCGAACAGACCCACGAGGGTGAGGCTGGCCAGCATGAGCTTGGTGTTTTGCATCGGTGGGTGACTTCCACTATCTTGGCTGGGCAAAGAACCCGGATCATACCCGTATTGAAGGAGGCTGCGAAACAGCAGCAGCGAGAAAGCCAACCATGGTTGAAAATAGCGAACTACGTAAAGCAGGTCTCAAGGTAACGCTGCCGCGGGTCAAGATCCTGCAGATGCTGGATACGACCGACCGTCGACACATGAGCGCCGAGGACGTCTACAAGGCGTTGATGGAGGCGGGCGAGGATGTCGGTCTGGCGACTGTCTATCGTGTGCTGACCCAGTTCGAGGCGGCCGGCCTGGTAGTTCGGCACAACTTCGATGGTGGTCATGCCGTCTTCGAGCTGGCCGATAGCGGGCATCACGACCACATGGTCTGCGTCGATACGGGCGATGTCATCGAGTTCTTCGACCAGGAAATCGAAAAACTGCAGAAAGAAATCGTCAAGCGTCACGGCTACGAGCTGGTGGATCACAACCTGGTGCTCTACGTGCGCAAGAAGGACTGATCCTCAATAGATGTTGAAAAGGCGGCCATGGGCCGCCTTTTTTATGCCGCTCTGCCTGGCGTTCAGGCCTGTGCGGAGGTGACCATCTGCCGGGCATGAGCCAGGGATTGTTCGGTCAGGTCGACGCCGCCGAGCATCCGGGCGATCTCCTCGACGCGCCCCGCCTGGTCCAGTTCGGTAACCGCCGTGCGGGTTTCGTCGGTGTCGCGGGCCTTGTGCACGAACAGGTGGTGGTGTCCTTGCGCAGCCACCTGCGGCAGGTGCGTGACGGTCAGGACTTGGCCGCGCTCGCCGAGGCGGCGCAGTAGCTGGCCGACGATTTCCGCAGTGGGGCCGCCGATGCCGACATCGACTTCGTCGAACACCAGCGTCGGCACGCGCGAGGTTTGTGCCGTGATCACCTGGATCGCCAGGCTGATCCGTGACAGCTCGCCGCCCGACGCGACCTTGGCCAGCGGGCGCAGTGGCTGGCCAGGGTTGGCGCTGACCAGGAACTCCACCTGTTCCAGGCCGTAGGGCATGTACTCGCCTTCTGCTGCCGGCTTGAGCTGTACGCTGAAGCGCCCGCCGGGCATGCCCAGGCGCTGGATTTCTGCCTCGACCGCGCTCGCCAGTTGTTCGGCGGCAGCCTGACGGTTGCGGCTCAGTTCGCCGGCTTTCTCCTCGTAGTGGCGAGCGTAGGCGGCCAGCTCTTCGCCGAGGCGCTCGACCGCTTCGTCATCGGCATTGAGGCCTTCCAGTTCTTCCAGCAGCTGCTGGTGCAGGTTGGGCAGTTCGCTCGGTTGTACGCGGTGCTTGCGCGCCAGGGTGTAGATGGTGTCCAGGCGCTCCTCCAGCATCTGCTGGCGTTCCGGATCGGCGTCGAAATGGTCGACGAAGCGATTGAGCTCACCGATCGCCTCTTCGACCTGGATTTGCGCGCTGGCGAGCAGGTTGACCGCCTCGCTCAGCGCCTGCGGCTGATTCTGGAAGGCGGTCAGCCGCTGCAGGCTGCTGGTCAGGGCGGAAAGCACGTTGCCGGCATCACTCTCGCTGCACAGCTCCATGACCTGGCGGCAGGCGCCGAGCAGCTGCTCGGCGTTGGCCAGGTTCTTGTGTTCCTGTTCGAGCTGCTCCAGTTCGTGCTCGCCGAGCGCGAGATTCTCCAGCTCTTCCAGCTGATAGCTGAGCAGCTGGTGGCGTGCGCGCTGCTCGTCGCTGCTGTTGCTCAGCCGTTCCAGGGTCTGGCGCGTCTGCCGCCAGCGCTGCGCGGCCAGTTGCACCTGGCGCGCCAGGTCCTGGCTGCCGCTGTACTCGTCGAGCAGGCGCCGGTGGGTGTCGGTCTTGAGCAGCGACTGGTGCTCGTGCTGGCTGTGGATATCGATCAGCAGTTCGCCCAGCGCCTTGAGGTCACCCTGCGGGCAGGGCGTGCCATTGATGTAGCCGCGCGAGCGGCCCTCGGCGGTGATCACTCGGCGCAGGATGCAGGGGCCTTCGCTGTCCATGTCGCGTTCGGCCAGCCAGGCGCGGGCGTCGGGGATGTCGTCCAGGTCGAAGCTGGCGAGGATGTCGGCCTTGTCCGCACCGATGCGCACCACGCTGCTGTCGGCCCGGTCGCCGAGGGTCAGGCCGAGGGCATCGAGCATGATCGACTTGCCCGCGCCGGTTTCGCCGCTGATCACGCTCATGCCGCGTTTCAGCTCGAGGTCCAGGTGTTCGACGATGGCGTAGTTGTGAACCGACAGATGAACCAGCATGGCAAGGCTCCCGATTTGCGTGGCTGGCTATTTATACAGTGGTTTTCGTGCGGTCCACAAGCGCGGAAGGATGAATGTGCGGTCGCTCGTCATTTCGCCCGCTGCACATCGCCGCATACCCTTGAAGCCGGTTTTCGCGCCCCCATATAGCGGCACAAGCGCGGGCTTGCTGCCCGCTGATCGTACTGAGAGGAGGACCCATGGCCGACGAGCAGAACCTGGATAACCAGAACCCGGAAACGCCAGAGCAATCGCAAGCAGACGTAGCCGAGGACCTTGCCGCCCGCGTGCAATCGCTGGAGGAGCAGCTGGCGGCCGCGCAGGATCAGTCGCTGCGCGTGGCGGCAGAGCTGCAGAACATCCGTCGGCGTGCCGAGCAGGATGTCGAGAAGGCGCACAAGTTCGCGCTGGAAAAGTTCGCCGGTGACCTGCTGGCCGTCGCCGACAGCCTGGAGCGCGGTCTCGAGCTGTCGAACCCGGATGACGAGGCGGTCAAGCCGATGCGCGAAGGCGTCGAGCTTACCCTCAAGCTGCTGCTCGACACCCTGGCCCGTCATCAGCTGGAGCAGCTGGATCCGCACGGCGAGCCGTTCAATCCCGAGCATCACCAGGCCATGGCGATGGAGGAGAGCACTCACGTCGAGCCGGGCAGCGTGCTCAAGGTGTTCCAGAAAGGTTATCTGCTCAACGGGCGCCTGTTGCGTCCGGCGATGGTCGTGGTCAGCAAGGCGCCCGCCGACGCGCCGCCTTCTATCGATGAGAAGGCTTGAAATCGGCATACCCATCCCCATCTGGTAGCCAAGCGTTTTTGTGTTACCCGCAGCCGGTAGACAGGCGCGGATCAATCGAAATTTGGAGAGCGAATTAAATGGGCAAGATCATCGGTATCGACCTGGGGACCACCAACTCCTGTGTCTCCATCATGGAAAACGGCAACGTCAAGGTCATCGAGAACGCCGAAGGCGGACGCACCACGCCGTCCATCATCGCCTACACCAACGATGGCGAGACGCTGGTCGGTCAGTCGGCCAAGCGCCAGGCAGTCACCAACCCGCAGAACACTCTGTACGCGGTCAAGCGCTTGATCGGCCGCCGTTTCGAAGAAGATGTCGTGCAGAAGGACATCAAGATGGTGCCCTACACCATCGTCAAGGCCGATAACGGTGATGCCTGGGTGGAAGTGAAGGGCCAGAAGATGGCGCCTCCGCAGATTTCTGCCGAAGTGTTGAAGAAGATGAAGAAGACCGCCGAGGATTACCTGGGCGAGCCGGTCACCGAAGCGGTCATCACCGTGCCGGCCTACTTCAACGACAGCCAGCGTCAGGCTACCAAGGACGCCGGTCGCATCGCCGGTCTGGACGTCAAGCGCATCATCAACGAGCCGACCGCGGCCGCGCTGGCCTATGGCATGGACAAGGCCAAGGGCGACCACACCGTGATCGTCTATGACCTGGGTGGCGGTACCTTCGACGTGTCGGTGATCGAGATCGCCGAGGTAGACGGCGAGCACCAGTTCGAGGTGCTGGCTACCAATGGTGACACCTTCCTCGGTGGCGAAGACTTCGACATCCGCCTGATCGACTACCTCGTCGACGAATTCAAGAAAGAAACCGGCATGAACCTCAAGGGCGACCCGCTGGCCATGCAGCGCCTGAAAGAAGCTGCCGAGAAAGCCAAGATCGAGCTGTCCTCGAGCCAGCAGACCGACGTCAACCTGCCGTACATCACGGCTGACGCGTCCGGTCCGAAGCACCTGAACGTGAAGATCTCCCGCGCCAAGCTGGAGTCGTTGGTCGAGGATCTGGTCGAGCGCACCATCGAGCCGTGCCGCATCGCGCTGAAGGATGCCGGCATCGATGTGTCGAAGATCAATGACGTGATCCTGGTCGGTGGCCAGACCCGCATGCCGCTGGTGCAGCAGAAAGTCGCCGAGTTCTTCGGCAAGGAAGCGCGCAAGGACGTCAACCCGGACGAAGCCGTGGCCATGGGTGCTGCCATCCAGGGCGCCGTGCTGGCGGGCGACGTCAAGGACGTGCTGCTGCTCGACGTTTCTCCGCTGACCCTGGGTATCGAGACGCTGGGCGGCGTGATGACTCCGCTGATCGAGAAGAACACCACCATCCCGACCAAGAAGTCGCAGGTGTTCTCCACTGCCGACGACAACCAGAGCGCCGTGACCATTCACGTGCTGCAGGGCGAGCGTAAGCAGGCTGCGCAGAACAAGTCGCTGGGTCGCTTCGATCTGGCCGAGATTCCGCCGGCCCCGCGCGGCATGCCGCAGATCGAAGTCACCTTCGATATCGACGCCAACGGCATCCTGCACGTGTCCGCCAAGGACAAGGCCACTGGCAAGCAGCAGTCCATCGTGATCAAGGCCAACTCCGGTCTGTCGGAGGAGGAAATCGAGCAGATGGTGCGCGACGCCGAGGCCAATGCCGAGGAAGACCGCAAGTTCGAGGAGCTGGCTACCGCACGCAACCAGGGCGATCAGCTGGTGCACGCCACTCGCAAGATGCTCACCGAAGCCGGCGACAAGGCCAGCGACGATGACAAGGCTGCGATCGAGAAGGCGCTCGGCGAGCTGGAGCTGGCCATCAAGGGCGACGACAAGGCTGCGATCGAAGCGAAGATCGCTGCGGTGTCCCAGGCCTCCACTCCGGTTGCGCAGAAGATGTACGCCGAGCAGGCTCAGGCCGGTGAAGGTCAGCCCGCAGGTGAGCAGGCGAAGCCGGGCGACGACGTGGTCGATGCCGAGTTCGAAGAGGTCAAGGACAACAAGTAAGCCCCGGCTTGCTTCCGCTCCAGCCCGCCCTCGACATCGTCGGGGCGGGCAAGACCGCCACGCGGGGGCTTGCTCCCGCGTCGGCGTGTCTGGAAGGCATGAAATTGAGGGTTCAGGATAGTTATGGCCAAACGCGATTTTTACGAGGTGCTGGGCGTTGAGCGCGGTGCCAGCGAGGCGGAGCTGAAAAAGGCTTACCGCCGCCTCGCCATGAAGCATCACCCCGACCGCAATCCGGGTGACAAGGCGGCAGAGGAAGCCTTCAAGGAGGCCAACGAGGCCTACGAGGTGCTTTCCGACCCGAGCAAGCGGGCTGCCTACGATCAGTACGGGCACGCCGGCGTCGATCCGCAGATGGGCGCCGGGGCAGGTGGAGCCGGTTACGGCGGCGCCAACTTCTCCGACATCTTCGGCGATGTATTCAGCGATTTCTTCAGTGGCGGTCGTGGCGGCTCCCGCGGTGGCGCTCAGCGCGGCAGCGACCTGCGCTACACGCTGGAGCTGGATCTGGAAGAAGCCGTGCGCGGCACCACGGTGACCATCCGCGTGCCGACGCTGGTCGAGTGCAAGACCTGCGATGGCTCCGGGGCAAAGAAAGGCACCAGCCCGGTGACCTGTACCACCTGCGGCGGCATCGGTCAGGTGCGCATGCAGCAGGGCTTCTTCTCGGTACAGCAGACCTGTCCGCGCTGCCATGGCAGCGGCAAGATGATTTCCGACCCCTGTGGCAGCTGCCACGGCCAGGGCCGCGTCGAAGAGCAGAAGACGCTCTCGGTCAAGGTGCCGCCAGGCGTGGATACCGGCGACCGCATCCGCCTCTCCGGCGAGGGCGAGGCCGGAACCCAGGGCGGGCCGGCGGGCGACCTCTACGTGGTGGTCAACGTGCGCGAGCACGCGATCTTCCAGCGCGACGGCAAGCACCTGTACTGCGAGGTACCGATCAGCTTCGCCGATGCGGCGCTGGGCGGTGAGCTCGAGGTGCCGACGCTGGATGGCCGGGTCAAGCTGAAAATCCCGGAAGGCACCCAGACCGGCAAGCAGTTCCGTCTGCGTGGCAAGGGTGTAGCACCGGTGCGTGGTGGTGCGGCGGGCGACCTGATGTGTCGCGTCGTGGTCGAAACGCCGGTCAACCTGAGCAAGCGCCAGCGCGAGATGCTCGAGGAGTTCCGCGGCACGCTACAGGGCGACACCTCCCATTCACCCAAGGCCAGCGGCTGGTTCGAGGGTGTGAAGCGCTTTTTCGGTGATGTTTGAGTCGAACTGAGGGCTTGAGGTCCGGTGCCTGGTGCATCGGCCTCGCGCTCGGTTTCCGGCTTGCAGCTTGGAGCTGATGCTATGCGACGTATTGCAGTGACGGGCGCCGCCGGGCGCATGGGCAAGACCCTGATCGAGGCGGTGCAGCAGACTGGCGGCGTCGCCGGTCTGACCGCTGCCATCGATCGGCCGGACAGTACCCTGGTGGGTGCCGATGCCGGCGAACTGGCCGCCATCGGGCGGCTGGGCGTGCCGCTGACGGGAGATGTCGGCAAGGCCGTCGACGAGTTCGACGTGCTGATCGACTTCACCCACCCTTCGGTGACGCTGAAGAACCTGGAGGTCTGCCGGCGCGCCGGCAAGGCCATGGTGATCGGTACCACCGGCTTTTCGCCGGAAGAGAAGGAGCGCCTGGTGGCGGCGGCCAGAGAGATCCCGATCGTCTTCGCCGCCAACTTCAGCGTTGGCGTCAATCTGTGCCTCAAGCTGCTGGATACCGCGGCGCGCGTGCTGGGTGACGATGTGGATATCGAGATCATCGAGGCGCATCACCGGCACAAGGTTGATGCGCCGTCCGGCACCGCGCTGCGCATGGGGGAGGTGGTGGCCGAGGCGCTCGGGCGCGATCTGCAGAAGGTTGCCGTCTATGGTCGCGAAGGCCAGACCGGGGCGCGGGCGCGCGAGACCATCGGCTTCGCGACTGTGCGTGCCGGGGACGTCGTGGGTGACCATACCGTGCTGTTCGCCGCCGATGGCGAGCGCGTCGAGATCACCCACAAGGCCTCCAGTCGCATGACCTTCGCCAAGGGGGCTGTGCGCGCCGCGCTGTGGTTGGACGAGAAGCCGGCAGGGCTCTACGACATGCAGGACGTGCTCGGCCTGAAATGATTCGCTGCGCACACCGGTTGCCCTGTGCCCCGTTCGGGTGCGCTGGCCGGCTATTTCGGCTGGACCGGAAAGGCGGTTTTGTGTAAGCTTCCCGCTTTAGTGTGTCCACTAAAAGTTGCGCAGAAATGAATCAAACAAAAAGCGGGATGACCTTCACACGTCATCCCGCTTTTTTACAATCTGCGTCTGCTCCAGCCTTGATCTACGGGAGGTCTCTTGACTAAGCCAGCCCTTACGCCAGCCATTCTGGCCCTTGCCGATGGCAGCATCTTTCGCGGCGAATCCATCGGCGCCGATGGGCAAACCATTGGTGAGGTGGTGTTCAACACCGCCATGACCGGCTATCAGGAAATCCTCACCGATCCCTCCTACGCCAAGCAGATCGTTACCCTCACCTATCCCCATGTCGGTAACACCGGCACTACGCCGGAAGACGCCGAGTCCTGGAAAGTCTGGGCCGCTGGTCTGGTGATTCGCGACCTGCCGTTGATTTCCAGCAACTGGCGCAACAAGCAATCACTGCCCGATTACCTCAAGGCCAACGGCACCGTTGCCATCGCCGGCATCGATACCCGTCGCCTGACCCGTATCCTGCGCGAGAAAGGTGCGCAGAACGGCTGCATCCTGGCTGGCGCCGACGCGACCGAAGAGAAGGCGCTGGAGCTGGCGCGCAGCTTCCCCGGCCTGAAGGGCATGGACCTGGCCAAGGAAGTCAGCGTGAAGGAGCGTTACGAGTGGCGTTCCAGTGTCTGGTGCCTGAAGGACGACGCGCATGCCGAGATCCCGGCCAGCGAGCTGCCCTATCACGTTGTCGCCTTCGACTATGGCGTGAAGTACAACATCCTGCGCATGCTGGTCGCCCGCGGTTGCCGCGTCACCGTGCTGCCGGCGCAGACGCCAGCCAGCGAAGCCCTGGCGCTGAATCCCGACGGCATCTTCCTGGCCAACGGCCCGGGTGACCCCGAACCGTGCGACTACGCGATCAAGGCGATCCAGCAGGTGCTCGAAACCGACATCCCGGTGTTCGGCATCTGCCTCGGCCATCAGTTGCTGGCCCTGGCCTCCGGCGCCAAGACCGTGAAGATGCCCAATGGCCACCACGGCGCCAACCATCCGGTACAGGATCTGAAGACCGGCGTGGTGATGATCACCAGTCAGAACCACGGTTTCGCCGTGGACGAAGCCAGCCTGCCGGCCAATGTGCGCGCTACGCACAAGTCGCTGTTCGACGGCACCCTGCAGGGCATCGAGCGTACCGACAAGGACGCCTTCAGCTTCCAGGGCCATCCCGAGGCGAGCCCGGGCCCGCACGACGTCGCGCCACTGTTCGACCGTTTCATCGAAGCCATGGCCAAGCGCCGCTAAGCCTGCCGACTGACCAAAGGATTCGAGAGTAAGAAAATGCCAAAACGTACAGATATCAAAAGCATCCTCATCCTCGGCGCTGGCCCCATCGTCATCGGCCAGGCCTGCGAGTTCGACTATTCCGGTGCCCAGGCGTGCAAGGCGCTGAAGGAAGAAGGCTTCCGCGTCATCCTGGTGAACTCCAATCCGGCCACCATCATGACCGACCCGGCCATGGCCGACGCCACCTACATCGAGCCGATCAAGTGGGCCACCGTGGCCAAGATCATCGAGAAGGAGCGCCCCGACGCGCTGCTGCCGACCATGGGCGGCCAGACGGCGCTGAACTGCGCGCTGGACCTGGAAAAGCACGGTGTGCTGGAGAAGTTCGGTGTCGAGATGATCGGTGCCAACGCCGACACCATCGACAAGGCCGAAGACCGTTCGCGCTTCGACAAGGCGATGAAGAATATCGGCCTGGCCTGCCCGGAATCCGGCATTGCGCACAACATGGAAGAGGCCTACGCGGTTCTCGACAAGGTCGGCTTCCCCTGCATCATCCGTCCGTCGTTCACCATGGGCGGTACCGGTGGCGGAATCGCCTACAACCGTGAAGAGTTCGAAGAGATCTGTGCCCGTGGTCTGGATTTGTCTCCGACCAGCGAACTGCTGATCGACGAGTCGCTGATCGGCTGGAAGGAATACGAGATGGAGGTGGTCCGCGACAAGAAGGACAACTGCATCATCGTCTGCTCCATCGAGAACTTCGATCCGATGGGCGTCCACACCGGCGACTCCATCACCGTAGCCCCGGCGCAGACCCTGACCGACAAGGAATACCAGATCATGCGCAACGCCTCGCTGGCGGTGCTGCGTGAGATCGGCGTGGAAACTGGCGGTTCCAACGTGCAGTTCGGCATCTGCCCGAACACCGGGCGCATGGTCGTGATCGAGATGAATCCGCGCGTGTCGCGTTCCTCTGCACTGGCCTCCAAGGCCACCGGGTTCCCGATCGCCAAGATCGCCGCCAAGCTGGCCGTCGGCTACACCCTCGACGAGTTGTCCAACGACATCACCGGTGGTCGCACCCCGGCATCGTTCGAGCCGGCGATCGACTATGTCGTGACCAAGGTGCCGCGCTTCGCCTTCGAGAAATTCCCAAAGGCCGATGCCCGCCTGACCACCCAGATGAAATCGGTCGGTGAGGTCATGGCCATCGGTCGCACCTTCCAGGAGTCCATGCAGAAAGCCCTGCGCGGTCTGGAAGTCGGCGCCACCGGTTTCGATCCGAAGCTGAACCTGGCCGATGCCGAGGCCGAGAGCACCCTCAAGCGCGAGCTGACCGTGCCGGGCGCCGACCGCATCTGGTTCGTGGCCGATGCCTTCCGCGCCGGCAAGAGCGTCGAAGACGTGTTCGCCCTGACCAACATCGATCCGTGGTTCCTGGTGCAGATCGAAGACCTGGTCAAGGATGAGGAGCAGGTCAAGACGCTCGGCCTGTCCAGCATCGACCGTGACCTGATGTACAAGCTCAAGCGCAAGGGTTTCTCCGATGCCCGTCTGGCCAAGCTGCTCGGCGTCACCGAAAAGAACCTGCGTAGCCATCGCCACAAGCTCAAGGTGCTGCCGGTCTACAAGCGCGTCGACACCTGCGCCGCCGAATTCGCCACCGATACCGCCTATATGTACTCGACCTATGAGGAAGAGTGCGAGGCCAACCCGTCGAGCCGCGAGAAGATCATGATCCTCGGCGGCGGCCCCAACCGTATCGGGCAGGGTATCGAGTTCGACTACTGCTGCGTGCATGCCGCGCTGGCCATGCGTGAAGACGGATACGAGACCATCATGGTCAACTGCAACCCGGAGACCGTCTCCACCGATTACGACACCTCCGACCGCCTGTACTTCGAGCCCGTAACTTTGGAAGACGTGCTGGAGATCGTTCGCGTCGAGCAGCCCAAGGGCGTGATCGTGCAGTACGGCGGTCAGACGCCGCTGAAGATCTGCCGCGCCCTGGAAGAAGCCGGCGTGCCGATCATCGGCACCAGCCCGGATGCCATCGACCGCGCCGAAGACCGTGAGCGTTTCCAGCAGATGGTGCAGCGCCTGAACCTGCGCCAGCCGCAGAACGCCACCGCACGCAGCGAAGAAGAAGCCATCGCTGCCTCCAAGGCCATCGGGTATCCGCTGGTGGTGCGTCCGTCCTACGTGCTGGGCGGTCGCGCGATGGAAATCGTCTACGAGGAAGAAGAGCTCAAGCGCTACATGCGCGAGGCGGTGCAGGTGTCCAACGACAGCCCGGTGCTGCTGGACCACTTCCTCAACTGCGCCATCGAAGTGGACGTCGACGCCGTCTGCGACGGCGAGACGGTAGTGATTGGCGGCATCATGCAGCACATCGAACAGGCCGGCGTGCACTCCGGCGATTCGGCCTGCTCGCTGCCGGCCTACTCGCTGCCGCAGCACATCCAGGACGAGATCCGCGAGCAGGTGCGCAAGATGGCCCTGGAGCTCGACGTGGTTGGTCTGATGAACGTGCAAATGGCCGTGCAGGGCGAGGACATCTACGTGCTCGAGGTCAACCCGCGCGCCTCGCGTACCGTGCCGTTCGTCTCCAAGTGCATCGGCGAGTCGCTGGCCAAGGTCGCTGCGCGCGTCATGGCGGGCAAGAGCCTGGCCGAGGTCGGCTTCACCCGCGAGATCATCCCGACCTATTTCAGCGTCAAGGAAGCGGTGTTCCCGTTCGCCAAATTCCCGGGTGTCGATACCATTCTCGGCCCGGAAATGAAGTCCACCGGCGAGGTGATGGGTGTCGGCGACAGCTTCGCCGAAGCCTTCGCCAAGGCCCAGCTGGGTGCCAGTGAAATCCTGCCGATCTCCGGCTGCGCCTTCCTCAGCGTGCGCGAAGACGACAAGCCCTACGTCGAACAGGTCGCACGTGATCTGGTTGGTCTCGGCTTCGAGGTCGTTGCCACCGCTGGCACGGCGCGTATCATCGAGGCAGCCGGGCTGCCGGTGCGTCGCGTGAACAAGGTGACCGAAGGCCGTCCGCACGTGGTCGACATGATCAAGAATGACGAGGTCACGCTGATCATCAACACCACCGAAGGGCGTCAGTCCATCGCCGATTCGTATTCCATTCGTCGCAACGCCCTGCAACACAAGATCTGCATTACCACCACCATCGCTGGTGGTCAGGCGATCTGTGAGGCGCTCAAGTTCGGTCCCGAGAAGACCGTGCGCCGCTTGCAGGATCTCCATGCAGGAATCAAGGCATGACAAAATTCCCCATGACCATCCAGGGCGCTCGCGCCCTGGAAGAAGAGCTCAAACATCTGAAAACCGTGCTGCGCCCGCAGATCACCCAGGCCATCGCCGAGGCGCGTGAGCTGGGTGACCTCAAGGAGAACGCCGAGTACCACGCGGCGCGCGAGCAGCAGGGGATGGTCGAGGCACGCATCCGCGACATCGAAGGTCGCCTGCAGAATGCTCAGGTAATCGACATCGCCAGCATCGCACCGACCGGCAAGGTGATTTTCGGTACCACCGTGGACATCGCCAACGTCGAGACGGACGAGCAGGTGACCTATCAGATCGTCGGTGACGACGAAGCCGATATCAAACAGGGCAAGCTGTCGGTGAGTTCACCGATCGCGCGTGCGCTGATCGGCAAGGAAGAAGGCGATGTGGTGGCGGTCAAGACGCCCAGCGGACTGATCGAGTACGAGATTGTCGAAGTCCGCCATATCTGATCGGCAACCCGCGCGCGCCGGCTTCATCACCTGGCAGCTGACCCAGACCTTCTGGGTCGGCGGCCTATGGTTGCTGCAGTTTCTGGTGCTGCCTGCGCTCGGCCGGATCGGCCTGGCACCGCTGCTGGTCGAGGAAGTCGCCGGGAGTCTGCGTCCTCTGATGGTCGGCTTCGCCGCGTTCTGCGCGGCGCTGCAGGCGCTGGTGCTGGTCCAGTCTGTCGGTCTTCGCGGTTTGTGGCGCGATGTGCGGGGGCAGCTGCTGCTGGCGGTGATGGCCCTGGCCGGCACTCATCTTTTGATGAATGCCGGCTGGTTCGAGTCCATCTACTGGGCCAGTTTCAGTGTTCTGGCGATGGCGCTGGGCGGTTTGATGCTGGTATTGCAGCCCGTTCCCGGGCGAGAGCAATGACTGACGGCGGCAGACTGCTGCCGCAGCGGTTTCACGCCTGGAAGCGATGGATGTTCGACAGCTGTTTGTTCGGCTTCGGATTCCTGCGATAGACCAGCGCCATTTTGCCGATGGTCTGCACCAGTTCGCATTTTCCGATTGCGCACAGCTCTTCCATCAGGGCGCGGCGATCTTCGCGCTCGGTAAGGCGGAACTGGATCTTGATCAGTTCGTGATCGTTCAGGGCTCGCTCCAGTTCGGCTTGAACGCCTTCGGTCAGCCCGTTTTCGGCAACGATCAGCACCGGTTTCAGATGATGGCCGATGGACTTGTACTGTTTCTTCTGCTCGTTGGTGAGCGGCATATTTCGACCCTTGCGTCAGAACCCTTGAAAAACGGCGGCTAGTGTAACCGAGAGGTGCAAGGCCGCACAGGTGAGCGATCGGTTTGGCAGGCTGTGTAGCCAGTCTGTCATTGGTGGAACTTTGTGATCGCGAACGCAGCCCCAATATGAGAGCTGTGTGGACTGCCAGCCATCGTGACGCAGTGCTTTCTGCGAAACGGCGCGCGATTCGGTCTCCGGATACTGCATTTGGCTCGGTTTTTTTGATCAAGATATTTCAGGATGCGCGCTCTACGCGTACCTGAAAGCGTTGCGGCAGGCGTTCGAGAGCATTCAGACAAGCAAAGCCGCGGTGGCCTCGCGACCGCTCCAGTGCGCAATATCTGCTTGTCCATGGCTTTACGGGTGTGCCGAACGAACAGACCCGTTTGTGCGAAAAGGCCGGTTTGGCGGTCTATTCATGCGGGCGTCGGCCAATGGACGGCCCCGTACGGCAAGGACTAGGCTGTTTCATGGGGTTACAGACCGACTGCCTGTTCCAGTGCGTTGTGTAGTAAGTTAGGCCGAGCAACCAACCGGCCGTCATGCGGGCCCGCGGACACGGGTTTGCTCCAGAGGGTAGTTAATTTGAACGACATGGCAAAAAACCTGATCCTGTGGCTGATCATCGCCGCCGTCCTGGTCACGGTGATGAACAACTTCTCCAGCCCGAGCGAGCCGCAGACGCTGAACTACTCGGACTTCCTTGAGCAGGTCAAGGAGGGGCGCGTGGAGCGCGTGACCGTCGATGGTTTTGTCATCATCGGCAAGCGTAGCGACGGCGACACCTTCAAGACCATTCGCCCTGCGATCCAGGACAACGGCCTGATCGGCGATCTGCTCGACAACAATGTGCTGATCGAGGGCAAGCAGCCTGAGCAGCAGAGCATCTGGACACAGCTGCTGGTGGCCAGCTTCCCGATCCTGGTGATCATCGCCGTGTTCATGTTCTTCATGCGGCAGATGCAGGGCGGTGCTGGCGGCAAGGGCGGGCCTATGAGCTTCGGCAAGAGCAAGGCTCGCCTGCTCTCCGAGGATCAGGTCAAGACCACCTTCGCTGACGTCGCCGGTTGCGACGAGGCCAAGGAAGAAGTGCATGAGCTGGTGGAGTTTCTCCGCGACCCGGGTAAATTCCAGCGTCTCGGCGGCCGTATTCCGCGTGGCGTGCTGATGGTCGGTCCGCCCGGTACTGGTAAGACGCTGCTGGCCAAGGCGATTGCCGGTGAGGCGAAGGTGCCGTTCTTCACTATCTCGGGTTCGGATTTCGTCGAGATGTTCGTCGGTGTCGGCGCCAGCCGAGTCCGCGACATGTTCGAACAGGCAAAGAAGCACGCGCCTTGCATCATCTTCATCGACGAGATCGACGCGGTCGGTCGTCATCGTGGTGCCGGCCTCGGCGGCGGGCACGACGAGCGCGAGCAGACCCTCAACCAGTTGCTAGTGGAGATGGACGGCTTCGAGATGAACGATGGCATCATCGTCATCGCGGCCACCAACCGTCCCGACGTGCTCGATCCGGCGCTGCTGCGTCCGGGCCGCTTCGATCGGCAGGTGGTCGTAGGCTTGCCGGACATCCGCGGTCGCGAGCAGATTCTCAAGGTGCACATGCGCAAGGTGCCGGTCAGCGAGAACGTCGAGCCGGCGGTCATCGCCCGCGGTACGCCGGGTTTCTCCGGTGCGGATCTGGCCAACCTGGTCAACGAGGCGTCCCTGTTCGCTGCGCGGGCCAACAAGCGCATCGTCGAAATGCGCGAGTTCGAACTGGCCAAGGACAAGATCATGATGGGCGCCGAGCGCAAGTCCATGGTCATGTCTGAGAAAGAGAAGCTCAATACCGCGTATCACGAGGCTGGGCACGCCATCGTCGGGCGCGTGGTGCCCGAGCATGACCCGGTCTATAAGGTTTCCATCATTCCTCGCGGGCGGGCGCTGGGTGTCACCATGTTCCTGCCGGAAGAGGATCGCTACAGCCTGTCGAAACGCGCACTGATCAGTCAGATCTGCTCGCTGTTTGGTGGTCGAATCGCGGAGGAAATGACCTTGGGTTTCGAAGGCGTCACCACTGGCGCTTCCAACGACATCATGCGCGCCACTCAGTTGGCGCGGAACATGGTGACCAAGTGGGGCTTGTCGGAGAAGCTTGGCCCGCTGATGTATGCCGAAGAGGAGGGTGAAGTCTTCCTCGGTCGCAGCGCTGGCAGTCAGCATGCCAACGTTTCCGGCGAGACCGCCAAGCTGATCGATGAAGAGGTGCGCAGCATCATCGATCACTGCTATGGCACCGCCAAGCAGATACTCACCGAGAACCGCGACAAGCTGGACATGATGGCCGAAGCACTCATGAAGTACGAAACCATCGATGCACCGCAGATCGATGACATCATGGCGGGCCGTCCGCCGCGCGAGCCACGTGACTGGGAAGGTGGCGGTACCGGCGCGTCCGGGACGCCGGCCGTGCCGGATGACAATCGTCCGCAGACGCCGATTGGTGGTCCCGCCGGGGAGCATTGAGGGTAGCGTCGACCGAACATTCATCGGTCGGCTGTCAAAAGGCTGTATCCAGAAGGGGCGCATAGGCGCCCCTTCTGGTGTAAATTGTCCACCCCGTTGTGCCATGGTGGTGCAGCTGGCGTGGATCGCCTGCCCATGGCGTCCGGCCTGAACGTACAAGGCTCGTGAATGAACAACTCGTCTTCACCTGCTCGACTGGTCTGCGGCAGTCGAGTCCTCGATCTTTCCCGTCCCCATGTCATTGGCATTCTCAATGTCACCCCCGATTCCTTTTCCGATGGTGGTCGCTTCGCCGAGCGCGATGCGGCATTGCGGCACGCCCAGGCGATGGTTGCAGCAGGGGCTACGCTGATCGATGTGGGTGGGGAGTCGACCCGTCCGGGCGCGCGTTCGGTTTCGCCGACCGAGGAGCTGGAGCGGGTCGCCCCCATCGTCGAGGCCATTGCTGGCGAGCTGGATGTCGTGATCTCGGTGGACACCTCGACGCCTGCGGTGATCCGCGAGTGCGCGCGGCTGGGTGCCGGTCTGATCAACGACGTGCGCTCGCTACGACGCGATGGTGCATTGGATGCAGCGGCCGACACCGGTTTGCCGGTCTGTCTCATGCACATGCGCGGCGAGCCCGGGGATATGCAGGACGATCCGCGCTATGACGATATCACTGCGGAAGTTGCGTCGTTCCTAGGTGAGCGAATGGCAGCATGCGCAGCGGCAGGCATTCCGGCAGAGCGCATCGTGCTTGATCCGGGGTTCGGCTTTGCCAAGACGCTGAATCACAACCTCGTGCTGTTCAAACATATGGAAAAGCTTCACCGACTGGGGCGTCCGCTGCTGGTGGGCGTGTCGCGCAAGAGCATGATCGGTGGCGTGCTGGGGCGTCCGGTGGGTGAGCGGCTGTATGGCAGCCTTGCGCTGGCGGCCCTGGCCGTCAGCAAGGGGGCGCAGATCGTGCGGGTGCACGATGTGGCCGAGACGGTTGACGTAATTCGAATGATCGCTGCAGTGCAGGCGGCAGAGTAGGGAAGACACCATGACTAGAAAGTATTTTGGCACCGACGGCATTCGCGGACATGTTGGGCAAGCGCCTATTACCCCGGATTTCATGCTCAAGCTGGGCTGGGCGGCAGGCATGGCCTTCCGCAAGCAAGGCAAGTGCCGCATCCTGATCGGCAAGGACACCCGTATTTCGGGCTACATGTTCGAGTCGGCGCTGCAGGCGGGGCTGTCGGCTGCGGGCGCCGATGTGTTGCTGCTGGGGCCGATGCCGACGCCAGCGGTTGCTTACCTGACGCGTACCTTCCATGCCGAGGCCGGCATCGTCATCAGCGCCTCGCATAATCCCCATCACGACAACGGCATCAAGTTCTTTTCCGGTCGCGGCACCAAGCTTCCCGACGAGGTCGAGCTGATGATCGAGGAGCTGATCGATACGCCGATGACTGTGGTCGAGTCGGCACAGCTGGGCAAGGCATCGCGGATCAACGATGCGGCCGGTCGCTACATCGAGTTCTGCAAGAGCAGCGTGCCGACCAGTACCGACTTCTCCGGGCTCAAGCTGGTCATCGATTGCGCCCATGGTGCTACATACAAGGTAGCGCCCAGCGTATTTCGCGAGCTGGGAGCCGAGGTTGTAGTGATCGGCGCGCAGCCGGACGGGCTGAACATCAATGCCGATGTCGGCTCCACCCATGTTGGCCAGTTGCAAAAGGCGGTGGTGGAGCATGGGGCTGATCTCGGGATCGCCTTTGACGGAGATGGCGATCGGGTGATGATGGTCGACCATACCGGTGCGGTCGTTGATGGTGACGAGTTGCTCTACATCATCGCGACCGATCTGCAGGAACGCGAACGCTTGACCGGCGGAGTCGTCGGTACCCTGATGAGCAACCTCGGGCTCGAGCTCGCCCTCAAGGCGCGCGAGATTCCGTTCTGCCGGGCCAAGGTGGGTGATCGTTACGTGATTGCCGAGATGCTGGATAAGGGGTGGGTTCTCGGTGGCGAGAATTCGGGACACATCGTCTGCGCCCAGCACACCACTACTGGCGACGCGATCATCGCGGCCTTGCAGGTAGTCCTGGCGCTGCGCCGGCGTGGCCAGACCCTCGCTCAGGAGCGTCTGGCGTGGCACAAGTGTCCGCAGGTGCTGATCAATGTGCGCTTCTCCGGCGATAGAGATCCGATCGCGCATCCCAGCGTCAAGGCTGCCTGCGACAGCGTTACAGAGCGCATGGGTGGGCGCGGGCGCGTGTTGCTGCGCAAGTCCGGCACCGAGCCGCTGGTGCGGGTAATGGTTGAGGGTGACGACGAAATACAGGTGCGCGGCATGGCGGAAGAGCTGGCCAAGGTCGTTACCGAAGTTTGTGCGTGAACGCGCTTGCCAGGGGCGCAGTCGTTGAGTAACATCTGCGCCCACTTTGACCGATGAGGTAAAGCATGCGTCGCCCCATGGTAGCTGGTAACTGGAAAATGAACGGTACCCGCGCTAGCGTCGCAGAGCTGATCGAGTCTTTTCAGCGTCAGGCACTGCCTGCAGCGGTTGAGATTGCGGTGTTTCCCTCCTTTGTGCATGTCAGTCAGGTCCTGGATGTTGTCGATGGGGCGCAAGTTTCCGTCGGTGCTCAGGATTGTGCCTTGCAGTCGGGTTTCGGGGCGCTGACTGGCGAGGTTTCGGCCGACCAGTTGGTTGATCTCGGTTGTGAGTGGGTATTGGTTGGGCACTCCGAGCGCCGCCTGGTATTGGGTGAGACGGACGAGGTGGTCAGCCAGAAATTTGCGGCAGCTCAGGCAGGCGGTTTGAAGCCTGTGCTGTGCCTCGGTGAGACGCTCGAGGAGCGCGAGGCTGGAAGAACGCTGGAAGTGGTGGCGCGGCAGTTGGGGCAGGTTCTCGCTGATCAAGGTGTCGAGGCGTTCCAGTCTGCGGTGATTGCGTATGAGCCCGTCTGGGCCATTGGGTCTGGCTTGACGGCTACGCCTGAGCAGGCGCAAGAGGTGCACGCCGCCATTCGCGATCAACTGGCGCGCAGCGATCGTCGCATCGCCGAAGGTGTAAGGCTGCTGTATGGTGGCAGCGTGAAGGCGGACAATGCCGCTGAGCTGTTCGCCATGGCGGATATTGATGGGGGGCTGGTTGGTGGAGCCTCTCTGAAAGCAGATGAATTCGGTGCGATCTGTCGCGCCGCGGGGAACTGAACAGATGTTGCAGACTGTTGTGATTGTGGTGCATCTGCTGGTTGCTCTTGGTGTGGTTGCGCTGGTGCTGCTGCAGCAGGGCAAGGGTGCGGACGCTGGTGCGTCTTTCGGTTCGGGTGCTTCGGCAACTGTTTTCGGAAGCCAAGGTTCTGCTACCTTTCTGAGTCGCTTTACTGCTATACTTGCCGGCGTTTTTTTTCTGACCAGCCTGGGTCTGGCGTTTTTCGCCAAGCAGCAAGCTGATCAGTTGTCCCAGGCAGGGCTGCCGGATCCAGCTGTGCTGGAAGTCCCGGCCAGCAAGCCAGCGGTTGAGGATGTGCCTGTGCTCGAGCAGCGCAAGCCGGCGGATACTGCAGGTGATCTGCCTGAGGTGGAAGAAGGGCAATAAGGTTTTTGCCGAGGTGGTGGAATTGGTAGACACGCTACCTTGAGGTGGTAGTGGCCATAGGCTGTAGGGGTTCGAGTCCCCTCCTCGGTACCAAACAAGCAGGCCCGCCTAGTGCGGGCTTTCTTGTGTTTAAGGGTTTCGGTTGACCGGTGTTGGTCGCGGGTCGTATAATTCGTGCCCAGTTTGACGCGGGGTGGAGCAGTCTGGTAGCTCGTCGGGCTCATAACCCGAAGGTCGTTGGTTCAAATCCAGCCCCCGCAACCAGTCGATAAAGAGCCCCTGTACAGGGGCTTTTTATTAGCTTGAGGCCAGGTCGCCGGCATTTACAGGCGGTCAAAAGGGATGGGCGTTTCGCCCATTTTTCATTTGTACAGCATGCGCGAGGGACTTCGATGTCGAGCAAGCTAGAACAGTTGCAGGCCTTGTTGGCCCCGGTGGTTGAGGCGCTTGGCTATCAGTGCTGGGGCATTGAGTTCATTTCCCAGGGGCGGCATTCACTGCTGCGAGTCTATATCGATCATGCCAATGGCATTCTCATCGACGATTGCGAGAAGGTGAGTCGTCAGCTGAGTGGCGTGCTCGATGTGGAAGATCCGATCAGCGTGGACTACACCCTTGAGGTTTCTTCTCCCGGTATGGATAGGCCCCTGTTCACCATTGAACAGTACGTGGCCCATGTCGGTGATCAGGTAAAAATTAAGCTGCGCTCGCCCTTCGAGGGCAGGCGCAATTTCCAGGGTCTTCTCCGTGGGGTGGAAGAGCAGGATGTCGTGGTGCTGGTGGATGACCATGAATACCTGCTGCCGATCGACATGATCGATAAGGCCAACATAATTCCCCGTTTTGACTGAGAGCGGATCCCGCGGACCCCAATGGATTGCGAAAGGCGAGGCGTACGATGAGCAAAGAAGTACTGCTGGTTGTGGAGTCGGTGTCCAATGAAAAGGGCGTACCGGCAAGTGTGATTTTCGAGGCGCTGGAGCTGGCGTTGGCCACGGCTACCAAGAAGCGCTACGAGGACGATGTTGATCTGCGTGTGGAAATCAATCGCCACAACGGCAGCTACGAAACCTTCCGTCGTTGGACGGTCGTCGACGATGAGCACTTCGAGGACCCGGCTCACCAGCTGGCGCTCGATCAGGCTCAGGAACGCAACCCGGACGCCAAGCTCGGTGATGTGTTCGAAGAAAAGATCGAGTCCATCGAGTTCGGCCGGATCGCGGCGCAGACCGCCAAGCAGGTCATCGTGCAGAAGGTGCGCGAGGCCGAGCGCGCTCAGGTCGTTGAGGCCTATCGCGACCGCGTCGGCGAGATCATTTCCGGTACGGTGAAGAAGGTCACTCGTGACAGCGTCATCGTCGACCTCGGTAACAACGCCGAGGCCCTGCTGGCCCGTGAAGACATCATTGCCCGCGAGACTTTCCGGGTTGGCGCCCGCGTTCGTGCGCTGCTCAAGGAAATCCGCACCGAGAACCGCGGCCCGCAGCTGATCCTGTCGCGTACTGCGCCGCAGATGCTGATCGAGCTGTTCCGCATCGAGGTGCCGGAGATCGCCGAAGGCCTGATCGAAGTGATGGGCGCCTCGCGGGATCCGGGCTCGCGCGCCAAGATTGCCGTGCGCTCGAAGGACAAGCGAATCGATCCCCAGGGCGCTTGCATCGGCATGCGTGGTTCGCGCGTGCAGGCGGTATCGGGAGAGATCGGTGGCGAGCGCGTCGATATCGTGCTGTGGGACGAGAACCCGGCACAGTTCGTCATCAATGCCATGGCGCCGGCGGAAGTCGCGGCGATCATCGTCGACGAAGACGCGCATGCCATGGATATCGCAGTCGCTGAGGACAACCTGGCCCAAGCCATCGGACGCGGCGGTCAGAACGTGCGCCTGGCCAGTCAGCTGACCGGCTGGACACTCAATGTCATGACCGAAGCGGATATCCAGGCCAAGCAGCAGGAAGAGACCGGCGACATTCTGCGCAACTTCATCGAAGAGCTGGACGTGGATGAAGAGCTGGCGCAGGTCCTGGTGGAAGAGGGCTTCACCTCCCTCGAAGAGATTGCCTACGTCCCCATGGAGGAAATGCTTGGCATCGAAGGCTTCGACGAGGACATCGTCAATGAGCTGCGTACGCGGGCCAAAGATCGCCTGCTGACCAAGGCCATCGCCAACGAAGAGAAGCTGGCGGATGCTCAGCCGGCTGAAGATCTGCTGGCACTTGATGGCATGGATAAAGAACTGGCGGTCGAGTTGGCCGTGCGGGGCGTCATCACCCGCGAAGACCTGGCCGAGCAGTCGATCGACGACCTGCTCGACATAGACGGCATCGATGAAGAACGTGCCGGCAAGCTGATCATGGCCGCCCGAGCCCATTGGTTCGAGTAAGTATTTAGCGGCCTGAGGAGAGAAATGCATGACGCAAGTCACGGTGAAAGAACTGGCCCAGGTGGTCGACACACCGGTCGAGCGACTGCTTCAGCAGATGCGTGAGGCAGGACTGTCGCACACCAGCGCCGAGCAAGTAGTGACCGATAACGAGAAGCAGGCCCTGTTGGCGCATCTGAAAAGCAGCCATGGGGCAAAGGTGGACGAGCCGCGCAAGATCACATTGCAGCGCAAGACCACCACCAAGTTGAAAGTGGGCGGCAGCAAGACCATCAGCGTCGAAGTTCGCAAGAAGAAGACCTTCGTCAAGCGTAGCGCCGAGGAGATCGAGGCCGAACAGCGCCGCGAACTCGAGGAGCAGCGTGCTGCCGAAGAGGCTGCCCGTCTGAAGGCCGAGCAAGAGGCTCGCGAGCGTGCCGAAGAAGAGGCGCGTCGCCAGGCCGAAGCGGCCAAGGCCCAGACTGCCGAAACGGCTGCTCCGGCCGCTGCCGAGTCGGCGTCGAGCGCCGAGCCGGCGCAGGTAGTGGCGGCGGTAGAAGCTGCTGCACCTGCCCCGGAGCGCAAGAAGGAAGAGCCGCGGCGCGTCGAGAAACCTCGCAGCGATGACGACGAGCGTCGTGATCGCAAGCATGCGCAGCATCGTCCCTCGCTCAAGACCAAGGCGCCGTTGGCGCGTACCGTACGTAGCGGTGAAGACGAAGCCGATGGCTTCCGTCGCGGGGGCCGTGGTGGCAAGAGCAAGCTCAAGAAGCGTAACCAGCATGGGTTCCAGAGCCCAACAGGACCAGTCGTGCGTGAAGTGTCGATCGGCGAGACCATCACTGTGGCCGAACTGGCCCAGCAGATGTCGGTGAAAGCGGCCGAAGTCATCAAGTTCATGTTCAAGATGGGTTCGCCGGTCACCATCAACCAGGTGCTGGATCAGGAGACCGCTCAACTGGTCGCCGAAGAACTGGGCCACAAGGTCAAGCTGGTCAGCGACAACGCGCTGGAAGAACAGCTGGCCGAGCTGCTGAAGTTCGAAGGCGAGTCGGTCGCCCGTGCGCCGGTCGTGACCGTCATGGGTCACGTCGACCATGGCAAGACCTCGCTGCTCGACTACATTCGTCGTGCCAAGGTGGCGGTCGGCGAAGCCGGCGGTATCACCCAGCACATCGGTGCCTATCACGTCGAGACCGAGCGTGGCATGGTCACTTTCCTTGATACCCCGGGCCACGCGGCGTTTACCGCCATGCGTGCACGCGGCGCCAAGGCCACCGATATCGTGATTCTGGTCGTGGCCGCCGACGACGGCGTCATGCCGCAGACCCAGGAAGCGGTGCAGCACGCCAAGGCGGCGGGTGTTCCGATCGTGGTCGCGGTGAACAAGATCGACAAGCCGGAAGCCAACCCGGACAACATCAAGAACGGCCTGGCCGCGCTGGATGTGATTCCGGAAGAGTGGGGCGGCGATACACCGTTCATCCCGGTTTCCGCCAAGGTCGGCACCGGTGTCGACGAGCTGCTCGAAGCGGTGCTGCTGCAGGCCGAGATTCTTGAACTGAAGGCAACGCCTTCGGCTCCGGGTCGCGGTGTGGTGGTCGAATCGCGCCTGGACAAGGGGCGTGGCCCGGTCGCCACCGTCCTAGTTCAGGACGGTACGCTGCGCCAGGGTGATATGGTCCTGTGTGGTGTGAACTTCGGCCGCGTACGGGCCATGCTCGACGAGAATGGCAAGCCGGTGAAGGAAGCCGGTCCGGCCATTCCGGTGGAGATTCTTGGTCTGGACGGTACGCCGGAAGCCGGTGACGACCTCACCGTGGTCGCCGACGAGAAGAAGGCCCGCGAAGTCGCCTTGTTCCGTCAGGGCAAGTTCCGCGAAGTGAAGCTGGCCCGTGCTCACGCCGGCAAGCTCGAGAACATCTTCGAGACCATGGGTCAGGACGAGAAGAAGACGCTCAACATCGTGCTCAAGGCCGACGTGCGTGGTTCGCTCGAAGCGCTGCAAGGGTCGCTCAACGGCCTGGGCAACGACGAGGTGCAGGTGCGCGTGGTCGGTGGCGGTGTCGGTGGTATCACCGAGTCCGATGCCAACCTGGCACTGGCGTCCAATGCGGTGCTGTTCGGCTTCAACGTTCGTGCCGATGCCGGCGCGCGCAAGATCGTCGAGGCCGAAGGCCTGGACATGCGCTACTACAACGTCATCTACGACATCATCGAGGACGTCAAGAAGGCGCTCACCGGTATGCTCGGCAGTGACGTTCGCGAGAACATCCTCGGCATCGCCGAAGTGCGTGACGTGTTCCGTTCGCCGAAGTTCGGCGCAATCGCCGGTTGCATGGTCACCGAGGGCATGGTGCACCGCAATCGTCCGATCCGCGTGCTGCGCGACGACGTCGTGATCTTCGAAGGCGAGCTGGAATCGCTGCGTCGCTTCAAGGACGACGTCGCCGAGGTTCGCGCTGGCATGGAGTGCGGTATCGGCGTGAAGAGCTACAACGACGTCAAGGTCGGCGACAAGATCGAAGTGTTCGAGAAGGTCGAAGTGGCGCGTTCGCTGTAAGCAAGCGTCAATCTGAAAGCTGGGAGCAAGGAGTCGGTGGTCGCCTGGGTGCGGTTACTGCTTCGAGCTTCCAGCTTTCGGCTTTTTAATCGGGTAGAAATTTATGGCCAAAGAATTCAGTCGTACCCAGCGTATCGGCGATCAGATGCAGCGCGAATTGGCGCTGCTTATCCAGCGTGAGATCAAGGATCCGCGTCTGGGCCTGATTACCATCACCGCGGTCGACGTCAGTCGTGATCTGTCCCATGCAAAGATCTTCATCACCATCATGGGGCAAGACGACGATCAGGAAGCAATCAAGGGCAACCTGCGCATCCTCAACGATGCTGCCGGATTCCTGCGGATGCAGCTGGGCAAGAGCATGAAGTTGCGCACTGTTCCGCAGCTGCATTTCAACTACGACGCCAGCATCCGTCGCGGTGTCGAGCTGAGCTCGCTGATCGAACGGGCGGTTGCCGAAGATCGCAAGCACAGCGACGAGCGCGGAGAATAAGCGTGGCCCAGGTCAAGCGTGTACGTCGCGACGTCAGCGGCATCATCCTGCTCGACAAGCCGCGCGGGTTCACCTCCAACGCTGCGCTGCAGAAGGTTCGCTGGCTGCTCAATGCTGAAAAGGCCGGCCATACCGGCAGCCTCGATCCATTGGCGACGGGGGTGTTGCCGCTGTGTTTCGGCGAGGCTACCAAGTTCTCGCAGTACCTCCTGGATGCGGACAAGGCCTACGAAACGGTCATGCAGCTCGGCGTGACCACTACCACCGCCGATGCCGAAGGCGAGGTGCTGGAACGCAAGCCGGTCGCGGTGACGCGCGAGCAGCTGGAGGCGCTGTTGCCGCAGTTCCGTGGCGACATCCTGCAGGTGCCGCCGATGTATTCGGCGCTCAAGCGCGACGGCCAGCCGCTGTACAAACTGGCGCGTGCCGGAGAGGTGGTGGAGCGCGAGCCGCGTTCTGTTAATATTGCGCGCTTGGAGTTGCTCGCGCTCGAAGGCGACAAGGCTCGCCTGGCCGTCGCCTGTAGCAAGGGCACCTATATCCGCACGCTGGTCGAGGATCTAGGCCAGCAGCTTGGCTGCGGCGCGCATGTCGCTGAACTGCGACGCACCCAGGCCGGTCCGTTCGACCTGTCGCAGACGGTGACGCTCGAAACGCTTGAGCGTTTGCATGGCGAAGGTGGTGCCGAGGCGCTGGATGCCCTTCTGCAACCGGTGGACAGCGGATTGGAGCATTGGCCGCTGCTGCAGCTTTCCGAGCACAGCGCCTACTACTGGCTGCACGGGCAACCGGTGCGGGCACCGGAGGCACCGAAGTATGGCATGGTGCGCGTGCAGGACAACAACGGCCGCTTTATCGGTATCGGTGAGGTGAGCGAAGACGGGCGTATTGCGCCGCGTCGACTGATTCGGTCGGAATGACCGGTACGCAGCGCGTTCGCGCGTTGCGTCAGAGGGTGGCTGTCAGCAGGCACGGTCATGCCTCTTTATTAAACACGGGGTCAATCCCCGGCCTGTTCACTCAAGGAGCCCTACCATGGCACTGAGCGTTGAAGAAAAAGCCCAGATCGTTAACGAGTACAAGCAAGCTGAAGGCGATACCGGTTCTCCGGAAGTGCAGGTAGCCCTGCTGACCGCCAACATCAACAAGCTGCAGGACCACTTCAAGGCCAACGGCAAAGATCACCACTCCCGTCGTGGTCTGATCCGCATGGTCAACCAGCGTCGCAAGCTGCTGGATTACCTGAAGGGTAAGGACACCACTCGTTACAGCGCCCTGATCGGTCGTCTGGGTCTGCGTCGCTAAGACGCACCCGAGCTGGAAGCCGGAAGCTGGAAGCCTGAAGTTGAAAGCCGGGACAACCCGCGCAATCAGCTTCGGTCTTCCAGCTTTCGGCTTTCTTGCAGGTCGCTTCGGGCCGACTCCCGTGCGTTCTGCCGATTTCCCCAAGGCAACAAAGAGAAGGAAAAACCGTGAATCCGGTAATCAAGAAGTTTCAGTTCGGTCAGTCGACCGTAACCCTCGAGACGGGTCGCATCGCCCGCCAGGCCTCTGGCGCCGTGCTGGTCACCGTCGATGACGACGTCAGCGTGCTGGTCACCGTGGTCGGTGCCAAGTCGGCCGATCCGAGCAAGGGGTTCTTCCCGCTCTCCGTGCATTACCAGGAGAAGACCTACGCAGCCGGCAAGATCCCCGGCGGCTTCTTCAAGCGTGAGGCACGTCCTTCCGAGAAGGAAACCCTGACCTCGCGTCTGATCGATCGCCCGATCCGTCCGCTGTTCCCGGAAGGCTTCCAGAACGAAGTGCAGGTCATCTGCACCGTCGTCTCCACCAGCAAGAAGACCGATCCGGACATCGCCGCGATGATCGGTACTTCGGCCGCTCTGGCCATCTCCGGTATTCCGTTCGACGGCCCCATCGGCGCCGCGCGCGTGGCCTTCCATCCGGAAACCGGCTACCTGCTGAACCCGAACTACGAGCAGCTCAAGGCCTCCAGCCTGGACATGGTCGTGGCCGGCACCAAGGACGCCGTGCTGATGGTCGAGTCGGAAGCCAAGGAGCTGACCGAAGACCAGATGCTGGGCGCTGTGCTGTTCGCCCATGACGAGTTCCAGGCCGTGATCAAGGCCGTGGAAGAACTCGCCGCCGAAGCCGGCAAGCCGCGCTGGGACTGGACCGCTCCGCAGGCCAACACCGCGCTGCTGGATGCCATCCGCAGCGAGTTCGGTGCCGCCATCTCCGAAGCCTATACCATCACCATCAAGCAGCAGCGCTATGCCCGTCTGGACGAGCTGCGCGAGCAGGTCGTGGCCAAGTTCTCCGGTGAGGAAGGCCAGCCTTCCGCCGGCGACGTGAAGGATGCCTTCGGCGAGATCGAATACCGCACCGTGCGCGAGAACATCGTCAACGGCAAACCGCGTATCGACGGTCGCGACACCCGTACCGTGCGTCCGCTGGCCATCGAAGTCGGCGTGCTGGACAAGACCCACGGCTCGGCACTGTTCACCCGTGGCGAAACCCAGGCGCTGGTCGTCGCCACCCTCGGTACCGCACGCGACGCTCAGCTGCTGGATACCCTGGAAGGCGAGAAGAAAGACGCCTTCATGCTGCACTACAACTTCCCGCCCTATTCGGTCGGCGAGTGCGGTCGCATGGGCGCTACCGGACGCCGCGAGATCGGCCATGGCCGTCTGGCCCGTCGTGGCGTCGCCGCCATGCTGCCGAGTGCCGACGAGTTCCCGTACACCATTCGCGTGGTGTCGGAGATCACCGAGTCCAACGGCTCCAGCTCCATGGCGTCGGTCTGCGGTGCCTCGCTGGCGCTGATGGATGCCGGTGTACCGATGAAGGCGCCGGTTGCCGGTATCGCCATGGGTCTGGTCAAGGAAGGTGAGAAGTTCGCAGTCCTGACCGACATCCTGGGTGACGAAGATCACCTGGGCGACATGGACTTCAAAGTGGCCGGTACTGCCAAGGGCGTGACCGCTCTGCAGATGGACATCAAGATCCAGGGCATCACCGAAGAGATCATGGAGATCGCCCTGGGCCAGGCCCTGGAGGCGCGTCTGAACATCCTTGGCCAGATGAACCAGGTCATTGCCCAGTCGCGCAGCGAGCTATCGGCCAACGCACCGACCATGCTGGCGATGAAGATCGATCAGGACAAGATCCGCGACGTGATCGGCAAGGGTGGCGCCACCATTCGTGCGATCTGTGAAGAGACCAAGGCATCGATCGATATCGAAGACGACGGCTCGATCAAGATCTTCGGCGAAACCAAGGAAGCGGCCGAGGCGGCCAAGCAGCGCGTGCTGAGCATCACGGCCGAAGCCGAGATCGGCAAGATCTACGTCGGCAAGGTCGAGCGCATCGTCGACTTCGGTGCCTTCGTCAACATCCTGCCGGGCAAGGATGGCCTGGTGCACATCTCGCAGATCAGCGATCAACGCATAGAGAAAGTCACCGATGTGCTGAAAGAAGGTCAGGAAGTGAAGGTGCTGGTGCTGGACGTGGATAACCGCGGCCGCATCAAGCTGTCCATCAAGGACGTGGCTGCAGCGGAAGCCTCGGGCGTCTGAGGCAAGCTGGCAGTCAACAGAAAGGGCCCTCTGGGCCCTTTTTGTTTGTCTGCTCGCCGCGTGTCCGCAGCTCCGCCCGATATTGCAAGTTGCAAGCAGCGCCATGCGCAAACTTGCATTGTGCAAGTCGTCAGCGTTTTCGCTTATCTATAAGCAATTGATTTTAAAGGAAAAAAATATGTGACAGAGTTGGCACACCGCTTGCGCTGTTATCTGTGCATCTGAGGCCGGAGTCATGCCCCAGAAATCACGAGAACAGGAGTGACATCTATGAAGACTACTCAGACCCTTACCGCCGCCGCCATTGCCGCCGCTCTCAGCCTGCCTTTCGCAGGTGCTGCGCTGGCCGACACGCCTGCAATCGACAAGACCGACACCGTCATGCTCGCTGCCAATACCATGGACGACGCAGGGGACGCTGCCTCCGATACCTGGATCACCACCAAGGTGAAGTCCACGCTGCTGGCTGAAGACGCCACCCCCGGCATGGATATCGAAGTAGAGACCAAGGATGGCGTGGTTTCGCTGTCCGGGACCGTAGCCACTGAAGCCGAAAAAGAAGCCGCCATTGCCAAAGCCAAGGGCATCAAAGGCGTCCGTGATGTCGCTGCAGACGGTCTGAAGACCGCCGAGTGACGTCGCTGCCCGCCACTGGCGGGCGCCGCGAATCGAAGAACCCCGCCATTGGCGGGGTTTTTTACGTTAGCCTCCCCGGCGGCTGCCGATCTGCCGCAGTCGGTTACCCTCGAAGCGCAGAAAATGCAGCATCCCATTGTTCGGCCCGTAGACCCATTCCTCGACGGCCACCTCCTGTCGATAGCCGTACTCGTCAAGCACTTCCTTGTAGCCCAGCTGTGCGCTGCTGGCTGGCTCGCCGCATTTGGCGAGCACTTCCGCCGTGGTCGCATCGAGGCTCACCAGGCGGCTGTTGCAGCGATAGGTTGAGGATGCCTGGGCATGCAGGCTGCCCAGCAACAGGCAGAGCAGCAGGGGCAATGCGCGACGATGCATCGGTGCCTCCAGGTGCTTCAATTGGCGCGGCGGGTTTCGATGCGAACCAGGCGGTTCCCTTCGAATGTCAGGATGCTGAGCATACCGTTGCGTGGTCCATAGACCCATTCTTCCAATCTGAATTCCTGCCGGTCGTTCCGGCTGAGGCTGTAGCCGACCAGGTCGCGGTGTTGCGGCACGCCGCACTTGCGTTCGACCTCGAACGCGCGATCGCCGGTGGTGACCAACTGGCTGCCGCAGCGCAGTGTGTCGGCCTGGGCACTGGCGGCAGCGATCAGCAGGACAGCAGCACCGAGGCGGTAGTACAGGTTCATCAGTCGCTCCCCAGATGCAGTACGGTCGCTACCTGGCCATTATCCTCCTCTTCAGTCGTTCCGGTGTCCAGCAGGTACACGCGCTCGGACTCCAGGCCCGCGTCGACCAGGTAGCCCTTGATCGCGGCGGCCCGCTCGCGGCTCAGACGGCGTAGCAGGGCGGCATTGTCAGACCAGGAGTCGATCACCGCCTGGCGCAGCCGCTCGGCGCGCTGTTCATCGTCCAACTCCTTCCACTCGGCTGGCGGCTGCTGATTGATCCGGCTGCGATAGATGCCTTCCAGCAACGGCGCTTCATCGCTCGTTTCGATGCGAATCTCCGACGGGTCTGGCGGAACCTTGTCGCCACGACGCTGCAGGATGCGGTACTGGGTTTCCCGAAACTCCTGCTGCAACCGCTGCTCGGCCAGCATCGGGCCATCGATGGCGGCGTTAGCCATGCCTTCAACCTCAAGCCGCAGGGCCGGGCGCTCCACCAGCGCCGCGGCCAGCGTATCCAGTGTCTTGCGCGCGTTGCCGTCCAGCTCGCTGCTGGCGCTTGCAAAGGCGACGTGGCTGAGGTCGGCATCGCCACCCCCGGCCAGGCCAGCGATGAACTTGAACGGCGCCTGGGCCGCCCGCACCACCAGGTTGCGCAGCGTCTGCCAGACGATCGGCATGACGCTGAACTCGGGATCGTTCAGGTTGCCCTGAACCGGCAGCTCGATGGAAATGGTGCCCTTGCTGTCCTTGAGCAAGGCCACCGCCAGGCGAACGGGCAGGTCCACGGCATCGGGACTGTCGACCTTTTCGCCGAGCTGCAGCTGCTCCAGCACCACCTTGTTCTCGGCGTTCAGCCGTCCCTGCTCGATCCGGTAATGCAGATCCAGATTGAGGCGGCCCTTGCGGATGCGGTAGCCGGCGAACTTGCCGGAATACGGCGTGAGCGTGGTCAGCTCGACCTGGCGGAAGCTGGTGGCGATGTCCAGGCTCTGCAGCGGATCGAATGGCGTCAGACTGCCCTTGATGCTCACCGGCGCGTACTGGTCCACCTTGCCGGCGATGTTCACCGAGGCGGCTTTTTGCTCGCGATTGCTCAGGACACCGATGTCACCATTGAGTGACTGGATGGCGGTTACGAACGGCGGGCGCAGGCTGAAGTCGGCGAAGTTGGCCGAACCGTCGGCGATGTTGATCCCGCCGATGCGGATGGCCAGCGGTTCCGCGGCCTGCTGCTCGGATGCGTCCTGGGCAGCCGATTCGTCACGCTTGACCAGCAGGTCGTGGAGGTTGGTACTCAGATCCGGGTTGACGACGAAGCGCGCGTACGGCTGGCGCAGATCGATCCGCTCGATGTCCAGGCTGCGCGGATGCTGGTAATCCAGGCCGCTGAGCTGCAATCGCTGCCACTTCACGAAGTCGCGGTTGTTGATGGTGTCGAGCGTATGCAGCTGGGTCGCATCGACGCTGCCGCGTACGCTGAAGGCCAACGGCTCGGTACCCTGCAGGTCGACCTGTAGTTCGCTGCTGAGCATGCCGCTGCGCAGCTCCAGGCTCACCAGCGGGCTCAGGTAGGCCTGGGCGATGCGCAGGTCGATATCGCGGGTAGTTACCGCCAGCTGACCGCTGATCGGGTTGAGTTGTAGCTGCCCCTGGGCCTGGAGCGCTCCCTGCCTGCCGACCCCGGTGTCCAGCTTCAGCGAAAAGGGGCGAGCTGCGAGGCTGTCGAAATCGCTGATGTCGAGGTTCAGCGGGCCGAGCTCGAGCTGGACCTCGTCGTCCGGCACGCGATCGGCCAGGTGCACGCGGTAATCGCGCAGCTGGGCATCCTGCAGCAAGACCTGCCACGGTTCGCCGGCTGTCTGGGTTTCGCTGTCCGCGATCTGCTCGTCAGCATTCGACGGGCTCGGGCCCGCGGCGAACAGTTTCTGCCAGTTCAGCTCGCCATCGGCCTCGCGGGCGGCCCAGGTTTCCAGATGGCGGCTGCGCAGTTTGCCGATACTGACCTGACGCCTGGCCAGGTCCAGCGTGGTTTCGCTCAGCTCGAGCCGCTCCAGGCGAACCAGCTTGCGCCCGTCCGGGCTGTCGAGGGCCAGCGGGGCCACGGCGGCCTGGGCGCTGTCCAGTGTCAGGGCTAGGCCGTCGCTGAGGTCGAGGTGGTAGCGGGTACTCAGGTCGATACTGCCCTCTCGAAGAACCAGTGGCGCCGCGTCGCGCACATATGGCCAGAAGTCCTTTAGCGGCAGTTTGCTGACCTGCAGTTGGCCGCGCGAGGCCAGCGGTTGCAGGTTGAGGTCGCCTTGCCAGTCGATGCGTCCGCCGCTTGCACCTGTGGCGGTGAGGCGGGCGTCGGCGCTGCCGTCCGTGCGGGTGGCAAGGTTGTGCAGCTCGAGGTCCAGCGAGTCGTAGACCAGCTCGATGGGCTCACTTGGGCGCCGATCACGGAAGGCGAGGTGTCCGCGCACCAGTTGCAACTGGTCGATACGCAGCGGGAAGAGTTCGCGCTCGTCGTCGGCAGATGGCTGCGTTTCGGGGACATCGAACAGCTGGCCGAGGTTCAGGGTGCCGTCCTCGGCGAAGCGCACCTCGGCGTGCGGCGCTACCAGCTGTACGGCGGCCAGGTGCAGCGTGCGTTGCCAGAGGCTGTTCCACTGCAGGTCGAGGTAGAGTCGCTCGAAGGCCAGCTGGCGATCGTCCTGCGCGCCGATGCGCAGGTCGAACAGGGTGAGTTCGAGGCTGAAGGGATTGAATTCGATGCGCTGCAGGCTGGCCGGTACGGTGGCGTAGTTGGCCAATTGCTGATTGGCGATGCGCTGGGCGATACCCGGCAGGATCAGGAAGCCAAGCAGGCTGTAGCAGATCAGCACGAGCGCCACGCCGGTGAACGCTCGCTTCATTCCATTGGGCATGACCGGAAGTATTCCTGGCGGATGGATGCCTTGGAGTATGGCATGGCCAGGCGGTTCCCCGAATCGAGCGATACCGGCAATGCGCTCAAAGCCGCAGAATCAGGGTCTTGAGTGGGGGCAGCCCGTCGTGGGAAGGGAAGTCCGCCGCCGGTGCCAGCACTTGCCATTCACGTACCGGCCGGCCCGCCTTGTCGGCGCAACGCAGCACCTGCGTCCGCCATTCGTCCATCGGCACCTTCGCCAAGTTGTTGCAACAGATCAGCACGCCGCCTTCGGCGGTGGTCAGCAATGCCGGTTTCAGCAGGCTCTGGTAGTCGCGCAGCAGGTCCACCGTGCCGAAGGCGCTGCGTGCCCAGGCCGGAGGGTCGAGCAGTACCAGATCGAACTGGCGCTGCTCGAGGCGAGGGTAGTCGGGCAGGGCGCGGCCGCGCCTGGAAGCCACCGGCAGTCCGGCGAGTTGGCGGATCGCCGGGAAATAGTCGGAGCGGACGAAGCGCATCGGTGCCAGCCCCGGGTTCAGCGCTGCATTCTCCCTGCCCACGGCGAGGTTGCGCTCGGCGAAGTCGAGGTTCCAGACATCCCGGGCGCCACCCGCCGTAGCGCAGAGCCCGACGCCGCAGGTATAGGAAAACAGGTTGAGCACCGACTTGCCGGCACTGTGTTGCTTGACCCAGCCGCGAGCGTTGCGCAGGTCGAGGAACAGCAGCGGGTCCTGGCCGTCGTGGCGCCCGCGTACGCGGTAGGCGAGCCCCCATTCATGACCGACCTGATCGGCCAGCGCGGCGGCGTCCGGCTGGTACGCCGCGTGGCTGCGGTCGATGCGCGAGTTGCCCTGCGAGCGGTCGTTGTAGACGAGCTGCAGCGGCAGTTCGAGCGAGTCCATGGCCAGCTCATGGATGCGCAGCAACGCATCTGCTGCAAGCGTCTGGTGAAAGCTCTGCACCATCAGCTGCGGCCCGTAGCGATCCACCGTCAGGCCGGCAGCACCTTCCTGGCTGCCATGGAACAGGCGGTAGCAATCGGTGCCCTGCTGGTGCAGCTGGTCGAGCAGTGGGCGCCGGCGATCGAAGGCGGCGCGCAGCGCCTGGTCTGGAGAGGGCATGCGCGCGGCTCGATAAAGGAGGGCGCGCAGTCTAGCAAGAAATGCGGCGCGACAACCGCTGCTAGCGTGGTGGCAGGCCCATGCGGCGGCGCGCGCGGTGCACCGAGGCACTGCGCACCGCCCAGCGCAGCACCGGCGCCGTACGGCGTACCCCGCTGCGAATCAGCTGGCGACGGGTGTCGCTCAGCGGTGGGCCGAACATCGCTGAGGCCCATTCCGGCAGCAGTTCGATACCGGCATGTAGCATCAGCGTGCCGAACGGCCGCAGCAGTGGGCTCGGCGCCGGAGCGGTGCGCAGTATCTGCAGAATCTCCAGCGCGCGCGCGTCGATCTGCAGCTGCGGACGGAGGCGTTCGAGGTACGTCTCGACCTCGGTGCGCGAACGTGGCACACCTTCTGCGCCGAGGCGCTCGGCGATCAGCGCGACTTCGGCGTAGTAACGATCCTGGTCGGCTGTGCTGAGGTCAGGGTCGCGGTAACGCAGGTGCGACTTGAGGAAACTGCTGACCTCGGCGACGTGCACCCAGGTCAGCAGCTCGGGGTCGTAAGCGGCATAGGCTCGGCCATCCGGCGCCGTGCCGGTCACGCTCAGGTGGATGCGTCGTACCCGTTCGATCAGGCGCTCGGCATCAGCATGGCTGCCGAAGGTGGTGGCGGAAATGAACTGCCCGGTGCGCCGCAGTCGGCCGAGCAGGTCCTCGCGGAAGTTCGAATGATCCCATACCCCGGCCAGGGCCAGCGGGTGCAGGGCCTGCAGCAGCAACGCGGAGATTCCGCCAACCATCATCGAGGTGAAATCACCATGCACGCGCCAGCAGATCGAATCGGGACCGAAGAGCCCGGGGTCGCCCGGCGGGTTCTCGTAGTCCACCCCGCCGATGGCCAGGCCGGTGAGGCTGAGCACGCGTGCTTCGATAGGGCGACGGATGAATTCCATGGTGACGGCGCTGCAGGCTTGGGAGCTGGCGATGTTACCCGATCAGGCGCCGACGGCCGCGGGCAGGGCAGGGTGCACGCGACGGAAGGGGACCGGACGCTGCAGCAGCGTCCGGTCAGCAGGTGCGTTCAACCGCGATGACGGCCGCGGAAGAAGTCGATCAGGCCCTGAGTCGAGGCGTCTTCTGCCGGCGCCGCATCGAAGCGGGTCATCTGGTTGTAAACGGCCTTGCCCAGCTCCTTGCCCAGCTCGACACCCCACTGGTCGAAGGAGTTGATGCCCCAGATCACGCCCTGGACGAAGACCTTGTGCTCGTACAGCGCGATGAGTGCGCCGAGACGGCCGGGGCTGATGGTTTCCATCACCAGGGTGTTGCTCGGTCGGTTGCCCGGAATCACCTTGTGCGGCGCCAGGCGCTGGACTTCGGCCTCGCTCAGGCCCTTGGCACGCAGTTCGGCTTCGGCTTCCTCGCGGGTCTTGCCGAGCATCAGCGCCTGGCTCTGCGACAGGCAGTTGGCATAGAGCCATTCGTGGTGATCGGCTACCGGGTTGTGACTGACGACCGGCACGATGAAGTCGGCTGGAATCAGCGGCGTGCCCTGGTGCAGCAGCTGGTGGTAGGCGTGCTGGCCGTTGGCACCGACACCGCCCCAGATCACCGGCCCGGTGCTGCAGGACACTGGCGTGCCATCCTGGCGCACGCTCTTGCCGTTGGATTCCATGTCCATCTGCTGCAGGTGTTTGACGAAGTTGCGCAGGTAGTGGTCGTAGGGCAGGAAGGCGTAGCTCTGCGCGCCCCAGAAGTTGTGGTACCAGATGCCGAGCATCGCCAGCAGCACCGGCATGTTGCTTTCGAACGGCTCGCTGAGGAAATGCTGGTCCATGCTGTAGGCGCCGGAGAGCAGGTCCTTGAAGTTGGACATGCCGATGGCCAGGGCGATGGGCAGGCCGATCGCCGACCACAGCGAGTAGCGCCCGCCGACCCAGTCCCACATGGGGAAGATGTTCTTCTCGCGAATGCCGAAGTCGACGGCCGCCTGCTTGTTGCTGGTCACGGCGATGAAGTGGCGGTAGAGCTTTTCCTCGGTGCCGCCCTTGCCCAGGTACCAGTTTCGGGCCGCCTGGGCGTTCTTCAGCGTCTCGAGGGTGCCGAAGGTCTTGCTGGAGATGATGAACAGCGTGGTCTCGACATTCAGCTTGGCGGTCACCTCGCGGAATTCGCTGCCGTCGATGTTGGCCAGGTAGTGCGTCCGCACGCCGTGCTGGGTGAACGGCAGCAGCGCCTCGGAGACCAGCTGTGGGCCGAGGAACGAGCCACCGATGCCGATGTTCACGACGTCGGTGATGGTCTTGTCGCTGAAGCCGCGCCACAAGTTGTTGTGGATGCGTGTGACGATGTCGGTCATCTGTGCCAGGGCGGTGTGCACGTCGCGCATGATGTTCTTGCCGTCGACCATCACCGAGTCGCCCATGGGACGGCGCAGGGCCGTGTGCAGCACCGGGCGATTCTCCGACGCATTGATCCGTTCGCCCTCGAACATGGCGCGGGCAGCCTGCTCGACGCCGGCCTCGCGGGCCAGATTGACCAGCAGGGTGCGGGTCTGCGGGGTGATGAGGTTCTTCGAATAGTCGAGGAACAGGCCGCTGCAGGAAACCGACAGGTCATCGAAGCGCGTCGGGTCGGCCTTGAAGGCCTCGCGCATGCTGAAGTGCTGCATGGCCAGGCGGTGTTCTTCCAGGGCCTTCCAGGACGGCAGGCCGGTGACATCGAGCGGATGCTGGTAGTAGCTCATGGTGATGCGGCTTCCTTTGCTTTGACAGGCCGCTGAACCCCGGGAATTCGCGCAGCGAGCGCGCCATGATTGCCTCGGGATTCAGTGATGTGTATGACCGTGCGGGCACGCCGGCACTCGTTCCTGAATGCTGCGGATGCTGGCCGAACCCGGCTTTCACCGAGCCGGTGAGGCACATCCTATGCCATCAGAGACAGCTCAGACAGGGAAAACCCCTGCTGCGTTCCGGGCTTTCGCCGTCTATTCTGCCCGCGCTCATGCCGCATCCCAACCGCTGTCGCCCAGCCCCAACGAAAAAGCCCGAAGTGCGGAACACTTCGGGCTTGGATTCAATGCAGGCGTGGTGCCGGGCTCAGGCCACCTGCACCGGAATGGCATTGCTGGTATGGCTCAGTTCGCCGTCGGCGCCCATGTAGAGCACATGGGGTTTGAAGTTGGCCAGCTCGGCTTCGCTGTAGTGCGCATAGGCACAGATGATAAGGCGATGACCGACGCCGGCCTTGTGGGCGGCGGCGCCATTGACCGAGATGATCTTGGAGCCTTCCTCGCCGCGGATGGCGTAGGTGGTGAAGCGTTCGCCGTTGTCGACGTTGTAGATCTGGATCTGTTCGTATTCACGGATACCGGCCAGGTCCAGCCACTCGCCGTCGATGGCGCAGGATCCTTCATAGTCGAGCACCGAGTGGGTTACCTGGGCGCGGTGCAGTTTGGCCTTGAGCATGATGGCGTGCATGGCGGGGTCCTCCGGCGGGTGCGCAAGCGGCGCAGAGTGTGCCCGAAGCCTCGAACGCGATCAAGGCTGCAGGCAATTGGCAGGGATCAGGCCGATGTGCGGAGGTCGACCAGCAGGTTGTCGATCAGCCGCGTCTTGCCCAGGTAGGCCGCCGCGAGAATGACCAGCTCGCTGGAGGCGTCGGTGACCGGCTGCAGGTCGATGGCATTGCGGATGTCCAGGTAGTCCGGACGCAAGCCGGCGTTGCGCAGTGCTTCCAGACCTTCGTCGATCAGCGCGGGAAGGTCCCGGCGACCGCCCTGGAGCGCATCCCTGAGCTGGTTCAGCGTGCGATAGAGGACAGGCGCCGTGGCGCGCTCGTCGGCGCTCAGGTAACCGTTGCGCGAGGACAGTGCCAGGCCGTCGTCGGCCCGCACGGTCGGTTCGGAGAGGATCTGCACCGGCATGTTCAGGTCGCGCACCATGGTGCGGATCACCGCCAGCTGCTGGAAATCCTTCTGGCCGAACACGGCGAGGTCCGGCAGGACCATGTTGAACAGCTTGCTCACCACCGTGGAGACGCCGTCGAAATGACCGGGGCGACTGCCGCCGCAGAGGCCTTCGGATACGCCGGGTACGCGCACGATGGTCTGGTTGGCCTGGCCGTGGGGGTACATCTCCTCCACGCTGGGCGCGAAGAGCAGGTGGCAGCCGGCGTCGAACAGCTTTTCCTGGTCCGCCGCGAGCGTACGTGGGTAGTTGTCCAGGTCCTCGTTGGGACCGAACTGCAGCGGATTGACGAAGATGCTGGCGACCACGAAGTCGGCGCGCTGGCCGGCTTTCTTAACCAGCGCGATATGACCGGCGTGGAGGTTGCCCATGGTCGGCACGAAACCGATGCGTTTGCCTTCGCCGCGCGTGCGGGCGACCGCGGCGCGCAGGTCGGCGATGGTCTTGACGACGTTCATGCGGAGAAACCGTGTTCGGCTGCGGGGAATTCGACGGCCTTGACCGCCTTGACGTAGCCGGCGATGGCCGCGGGGATGTCGCCGTGCTCGCGCATGAAGTTCTTCACGAACTTCGGCACGCGGCCGCTGAGCGACAGTCCGAGCATGTCATGCAGGACCAGCACCTGGCCGTCGGTATCGCTGCCGGCGCCGATGCCGATCACCGGGATCTGCACGGCCCGGGTAATGCGCGCGGCCAGTTCGCTGGGGACGCATTCGAGCAGCAGCATGGCGGCGCCGGCTGCTTCCAGCGACTTGGCATCCTCCAGCATCTGCTGTGCCTGGGCTTCTTCGCGCCCCTGCACCTTGTAGCCGCCGAACAGATTGACCGCCTGCGGGGTCAGCCCCATATGCGCGCACACCGGGATGCCGCGGTCGGCCAGCAGGCGGATCGACTCGGCCAGCCAGGCGGTGCCCTCGAGCTTGATCATGTGGGCGCCGGCCTGCATCAGCAGCGCCGAATTGTTCAGGGTCTGCTCGGTGGTCGCGTTGGCCATGAACGGCAGGTCGGCGACGATCATCGCGCCGCGGTTGCCACGCTTGACGCTGGCGGTGTGGTAGGCCATGTCGGCGACGGTGACCGGCAGGGTGCTGTCGTGACCTTGCAGGACCATGCCGAGCGAGTCGCCGATCAGCAGCATCTCGACGCCTGCATCGCAGGCCGTCTTGGCGAAGGTGGCGTCATAGCAGGTGAGCATGACGATCTTCTCGCCCTTCTGCTTGAGCCCTTGCAGCGTGGTCAGGGTTACGTCTGGCATGAATGCCGTCCTCTTCGAGCCTCGGAGGTCAGGATTGCCGGGCGGTGCACCGGAAGGGTGCTACGGCCGCAGGTGGCAGAGGGCGCTTATAGTCCCGGCGGCGGCAGAGTAAGTCAATCGCGAGTGTTACCTGCGCGTTACGTTCGTTACCGCGTCGGTGACACTCGTATTGACGAGCCGCTCCAGCCCGCGGAACGGGCAGGCCGCGAGCAGGTCGACGAGCCGTCGCCCATCGGCCAGCACCAGCTCCGGCGGAGCGATCTCGGCCAGCGGGTAGAGCACGAACGCCCGAGCCTGCATGTGATAGTGCGGAACCTGGAGGCGCGGCTGGTCGATCAGTCGCTCGCCGAACAGCAGGATATCCAGGTCCAGGGTGCGCGGGCCCCAGCGTTCGGCCTTGCGTTCACGGCCCTGCGCCAGTTCGATGCGCTGCAGGGCATCGAGCAGCGCCAGCGGCTCGAGGTCGGTCTCCAGTGCCACAACCGCGTTGACGTAGCGTGGCTGGTCGGCGGGCCCGAGCGGGTCGCTGGCATAGAGGGAGGAGACTGCAGCCAGCCTGCTACCTGGCAGCTCGGCCAGCGCCTGCAGAGCACCACGCAGCTGCTGCTGGGGATCGGCCAGGTTGCTGCCCAGGCCGATGTATACGCGCTCCATCTCAGTCGGCCGGGTTGGCGGCATCGCCCGGCGTGCGGCGACGGCGACCGCCACGGCGGCGTTTCTTGGCCGCGCCGGCGTCATCCTTGCCGCTGAGGCCGCGGATCATGTTGCGCCGCTCGCTGTCGTTGGCTTCCTGATAGTCGGTCCACCAGTCGCCAAGGCCGCCGGTCTTCTCGCCCGCGCTTTCGCGCAGCAGGAGAAAGTCGTAGCCAGCGCGGAAGCGCGGATTCTCCAGAAGCTGGTCGGCACGGCGGCCCTGCCGGCGCGGCAGGCGTTCCTGCATGTCCCAGATCTCGCGCATGGGGATGGTGAAGCGCTTGGGAATCGCGGTGCGCTGGCACTGCTCCCAGATGATGTCGTGGGCGGCTTCCTGCATCGCCGGAATCGGCGGCATGCCGCGGTCCTGCAGCTCCAGTACGCGGGCCGGCAGGGCAGGCCAGAGCAGGGCGGCGAAAAGGAACGCGGGCGTCACCGGCTTGCCCTGCTGGATGCGCAGGTCGGTATTGGCCAGCGCGTTGCGGATCAGCGTGCCGGCATACTCGGGGTTGCGCTCCAGCGCGGCGGCGCTGGCGGGGAACAGCGGCGCAAACAGGTCGTATTCGAGCAGCAGCTCGAAGGTCCGCTCGGCCTTGCCGCCGAGGAACAGCTTGAGCGTCTCGTCGAACAGGCGGGCCGAGGGGATGCCGTCAAGCAGCTCGGCCAGGTCGGCGATGGGCTCGGCACTGTGGCGTTCGATTTCGAAGTCGAGCTTGGCGGCGAAGCGCACCGCGCGGAGCATGCGTACCGGGTCTTCCTGGTAGCGCTGCTCGGGATCGCCGATCAGGCGGATCAGGCGATTGCGGATGTCGTGCACGCCGCGGGTGTGGTCGAGGATGCGCTCGCTGGTCGGGTCGTAGTACAGCGCATTGATGGTGAAGTCCCGGCGCTGGGCGTCGTCCTCGAGCGTGCCATAGACATTGTCGCGCAGAATGCGCCCGCTCTCGTTGCGCAAGGCCAACTGGCTGGCATCCTCGTCGTCTTCTTCCGGGTGGTTGGCGCGGAAGGTGGCGACTTCGATGATCTCGCGGCCGAAGTGCACGTGGACGAGCTTGAAGCGCCGGCCGATCACGCGTGCGTTGCGAAACTCGGCGCGGACCTGTTCCGGGGTCGCACTGGTGGCGACGTCGTAATCCTTGGGATTGAGCTGCAGCAACAGATCGCGCACACAGCCACCCACGACATAGGCCTCGTAGCCGGCCTGCTGCAGGCGCTCGACCACGCTCACCGCATGACGGCTGATCTCGTTGCGATGCAGGGAATGCTGCCGGCTGGACAGAATTTCAGGTGTGCGACGGGGATGCGGGATGCGGCGCAGCGGAAGACGAAAAGACTGGAACAGCTTTTTCAGCATGAGGGGCAACTGTGTGGCGGAATGACGGGCCGGCGTCGCGAAAGCCGCGAAACCTGCGCGGATTCTAGCACCGGGACTGTCGGATGGTGAACGAAGCGCAGGGTAGTGTCAAAAAGCTTCGCGTGTAGCGTGACGAGGGTTCTGCCTGGTGCAACGCGGAAGGAAATGTCTGGACGGGGCGTGCGGAAGGAAACCGCGGAGCCAGATAGCACTGAGGGGAGCCGAAGCTCCCCTCTGAATAATGTCGCGTGCTTATTTATTGTTATTGGTCTTCTCAGGCGTTGCTGTTCTTGTTGTTCGCCTGTCCTTCGGGCCGTGGCCGTCGGGAACGCTCCCACAGTGGGAGCCAATAGCAAACGGATTTCTTTGGTCGCTGACGTTGCCTTGATCTTCGATCCAACCAGTACAGGGCCTGCTCGATGCAGTTTTTGTTGTTCTCGGCCTGGTCGTGGGGCGAACCCCGTGGCATGTCCTCTCCAAAAGAATCAGTTAGCTGCGCCTCCGCCTTCTTGTCGTTGTTTTGCTGGAGCCGTTACGTCTTGTTCTTATTGTGGGATCTGCTTGTTATTGTTGTTGTGCCATTAGGTAAGCAGTTGCCGTGCCAGTTTTAGGAAATCGTTATATTTCAATGAGTTGTGATTTCCAGGCTTGGCGAAAGGCAAGAAAAAACCGGGGCGTCGTTACCGATGCTCCCGGTTTTTGTTACGAACGATGCGCCGGCGGTAACAAATTACCCGGCGGCGCTACTGGACTTGCGCCGTGGAATGCCCAGGCGCTGGCGGCGTTCCCACAGACATTTGCGGCTGATGCCGAGCTTGCGCGCCAGTTCGGTCTCGGTCATGTGGTCCTGATGCTCGAGCACGAAATGCTGGAAGTAGTCCTCCAGCGAGAGATCCTCGGTCGGCTCGTTGCCACCGGCGATACCGCGGATGCCGCCGAGTGAATCTTCTTCGAACTCATCGTCCAGCTCGTCGAGTTCGATATCGATGCCCAGCAGCTCGGCGTCGATCTCCGGGCTCTCGCTGAGGATCGCCGCGCGCTCGATGGCGTTTTCCAGTTCGCGCACGTTGCCGGGCCAGGAGTAGTGACGAATCGCCTGTTCGGCGTCGCGCGAGAAGCGCATCTCGTCGCTGCTCATGCGTTCGCCCTGGCGCGCCAGGAACGCCTTGGCGATTTCGAGCACGTCGTTGCCGCGCTCGCGCAGCGGCGGCAGCTTGAGCGCGATCACGTGCAGGCGGTAATAAAGGTCTTCGCGGAACTGGCCGGTCTTGGCAAGGGTTTTCAGGTCGCGGTGGGTGGCGGCGATCAGACGCACATCGACCTTCTGCGACTGCACCGAGCCGACGCGGCGGATCTCACCTTCCTGCAGTACGCGCAGCAGGCGCGCCTGGGCTTCCAGTGGCAGTTCGCCGATCTCGTCGAGAAACAGGGTGCCGCCATCGGCTGCCTCGACCAGGCCGGCGCGACCGGCGCTGGCCCCGGTGAAGGCCCCCTTCTCGTGGCCGAACAGCTCGGATTCGATCAGGGTTTCCGGAATGGCCGCGCAGTTCACCGAGATCATCGGCGCCTTGGCCCGTCGCGAGAGATTGTGCAGTGCCCGCGCCACCAGTTCCTTGCCGGTGCCCGACTCGCCCTGGATCAGCACGTTGGAATCGGTGGGGGCGACCTTGCGGATCTTGCTGAACAGGTCCTGCATCGGTGCGCAGTGGCCGATGATGCCGATGTCGCCCTGTGCCGCGTCGCTTGGGGCGCTGCCATTGCCACGGCTCGGCTGAGCGAGGGCTGCGGCGCTCTGCTGATGATCCTGAAGGATGCGCGCCACGGTCTGCAGCATTTCGTCGTGATCGAAGGGCTTGGCGATGTAGTCCACCGCGCCCATCTTCATGGAGTCCACCGCCGAGCGCAGGCTGGCGTAGCTGGTCATGATCAGCACCGGTGTGCCTTCGGCCAGTTTGATCAGTTCGGTGCCGGGTGCGCCGGGCAGTCGCAGGTCGCTGACGATGAGGTCGAAACCCGGGATGCTGTAGCGCTCCTGTGCTTCCTGCACCGAGCCGGCTTCGCTGACCTCGTACTGGTTGCGTTCGAGGAGGCGCCGCAGGGCTGAGCGGATGATGGTTTCGTCTTCGACGATCAGTATGTGTGACATCAGTACTCTCTCGACGGTCTGGAGGCAGAACCGGCGCCGGGCCGGTACGGCAGTCGCCTCTTCAACTTACGGCGTGTGACGCTTCGACATGCCGCGGCAGGGTGATGCGAAAACGGGTGCCGCGTTGCGTTTCCGGGTCAGCCGGGCTGTCGATATCGATCTGGCCATAATGCTCTTCAATGATCGAATAGACCAGCGCGAGGCCCAGGCCCGTGCCTTCGCCCGGGTCCTTGGTGGTGAAGAACGGCTCGAACAGGCGGTCCTGGATCTCTTTCGGAATGCCGCTGCCTTCGTCCTCCACGGTCAGATAGACCGTCTGCTCGGCCACTTCGCTGGTCACCCGGATCACGCCACCGGGCGGCGATGCGTCGCGGGCGTTGGACAGCAGGTTGATCAGCACCTGCGCCAGGCGTTGCGGGTCCCCCTCGGCCACATGATCGGGATGGCACAGGTTGAGGAACTGCACCTCGGTGCGGTTGCGGTTGAGCGAGAGCAGGCCGATGGCGTCCTGGGTGACCTGTGCCAGGCTCACCGGATAGAGCTGGTGCTGGCGTTCGCCGGCATGGGCGAAGCTCATCAGCGACTGCACGATGTGCGACACGCGCTTGGTCTGCTCGATGATCTGCGCGCTGATTTCGACGATCTCGCCGTCGCCTTCGCGCTCGTCCCGCAGGTTCTGCGCCAGACAGGCGATGCCGGTGATCGGGTTGCCGATTTCGTGCGCCACGCCGGCGGCCAGGCGGCCGATGCTGGCCAGACGCTCGGAATGCACCAGGCGGTCTTCCAGCTGCTGGGTCTCGGTCAGGTCCTCGACCAACAGGACCAGGCCGCTGTTACCGGGCGCCAGCGGCTCGGCGATGGCTGCCTTGTGCAGATTGAGGCAGCGGCGATGGCCGTTGTGCGCCAGGCGCTGCTTGTGCAGGTGTTCGTCGGGCTGCTCGATGAAGTCGCCCAGCAGGCTGCGCCAGGGTTCGGCGATGGTCGACAGGCGCGAGCCGACGACCTGCAGCGCGGGAATTTCGGTCAGCTCTTCGAGGGCGCGATTCCACATGAGAATTTCCTGATCCTTGGCCAGCGAGCAGACCCCCATGGGCAGCTCCTGCAGCGTCTGCCGGTGATAGCGGCGCAGCGCGTCGAGTTCGGCGGCCAGGCCGGTCAGGCGCGAGTGATACTCCTCCAGGCGGTTCTCGATGAAGTGGATGTCTTCGGTGATGTAGCCCTCGGCGCCGTTCTTGTACGGCAGGAAGTTCTCGACGATATCCTGGGCCACGCTGGGCCCCATCAGCCCGGACAGGTTGGCTTCGATGCGATCACGCAGGCGGCGCAGGGCATAGGGGCGGTGCTCGTCGAACGGCAGCTGCAGGTCGCGCAGTGCCTGCTCCACTTCGCGCTGCGCGGTCTTGGCGCCCAGGGGCTTGGCCAGCTGGGTGGCGAACTCCTGTGGCGAGGCGGCCATCAGTTCACGCCGCTGCGGCCGGCGCACGTTTTCCACCGCGCAGGCCTCGGCGGCGCTCTGCTCCTCAGGGCTGGTCTCGCTGAAGATCGAGAACAGCGAGAAGGCCAGCACGTTGACCGCCAGCGAGGCGATCGCCGCCAGATGCCAGCTGGTGTCGTCCAGCACGTAGACGACGTTGAGCAGCGGGATGTAGAAACCGTCCAGATTGCCCACCAGGGGCAGCAGCATGGTCACCATCCAGACGCCGATGCCGGCCAGCAGGCCGGCTATGTAGCCGCGGCGGTTGGCGGTCGGCCAGTAGAGCACCGAGAGCACGCCCGGCAGGAACTGCAGGGTGGCAACGAAGGCGACGATGCCCAGGTTGGACAGGTCCTGCTCGGCGCCGAGCAGCAGGTAGAACCCGTAACCGGCCAGGATGATGGCGAAGATCAGGCTGCGTCTGGTCCATTTCAGCCAGCGGTAGATGTTGCCCTCGCTGGAGGGTTGATAGAGCGGCAGCACCAGATGGTTGAGCGCCATGCCGGACAGCGCCAGGGTGCTGACGATGATCAGCCCGCTGGAGGCCGACAGCCCGCCGACGAAGGCCAGCAGCGCCAGGGTTTCGCTCTGTGCGGTGAGGCCGAGGCCGAGGGTGAAGTATTCGGGGTTGGTGCTGACGCCCAGCTTAAGGCCGGCCCAGAGGATCAGCGGCACGGCCAAACTCATCAGCAGCAGGTACAGCGGCAATCCCCAGCTGGCGCTGACCAGCCCGCGCGGGTTGAGGTTCTCGGTGAACGTCATGTGATACATGTGTGGCATGACGATGGCCGAGGCGAAGAACACCAGCAGCAGGGTGCGCCACGGGCCTTCCTGCAGCGGCGTGTGCAACGCCTGCAGCGCCGACTGATTCTGCAGCAGCCAGATCTCCAGCTGGTGCGGGCCGCCGAAGACCACGTAAAGGGCGTACAGGCCGATGGCACCAAAGGTCACCAGCTTGACGATCGATTCGAAGGCGATGGCGAACACCAGCCCTTCGTGCTTCTCCCGCGTGGCGATGTGGCGGGCACCGAAGAGGATGGTGAACAGCATGATCATCAGGCAGTAGCCCAGCGCCACGCGCTCCTGCAGCGGTTCGAGAGTCAGGATGCCGATGGCGTCGGCGACCGCCTGGATCTGCAGGGCCAGCAGCGGCAGCATGCCGATCAGCATGACGATGGTGGTCAGCGCGCCGCTCCAGGTGCTGCGGAAGCGGAAGGCCACCAGGTCGGCCAGCGACGACAGCTGATAGGTACGAGTGATGCGCAGGATCGGGTAGAGCAGCACCGGCGCCAGCAGAAAGGCGCCGCACACGCCGAGATAGGTGGCGAGAAACCCATAGCCATACTGGTAGGCCAGGCCCACGGTGCCATAGAAGGCCCAGGCGCTGGCGTAGACGCCGAGCGAGAGGGTGTAGGTCAGCGGGTGGCGGATGATCCAGCGCGGGATCAGCCCGCGATCGCTGACCCAGGCCACGCCGAACAGCATGAACAGGTAGGCGGCGCTGATCAGGATCAGGTGGCTCAGGCTAAAGCTCGTCTGCATCACGCTGGCTCTGGAGAATGAAGGTCACCACGATCAGGATCAGCCACAGCAGATAGGGCCGATACCAGGCACCGTTGGGGTCGATCCACCAGTCCATGATGGCGGGGGAGAACAGGTAGATCCCCACCACCAGGAGCAGCACCAGTCGGTAGATATACATGCCGGGTCTCGTGTCGGAAGTGAGGGCGATGGTAGAGCAGCGGCACGCGGCAAGCCACCAGCGGCAGGCAAAAGCTCGCCTCGGGTGGTTCGATCCATGCGTGGCTCAGCGCAGCTGGGCTTCGGCGAGGGTGCGGACCCGCGGGATGCGTGCTGCATTCCAGTGGGCAACGGCCCAGCCGAGAATGTCCGCTGGCAGCGCGCCGTCCAGTTCCGCTGGCGGTTGCTGGCCAAGGGCACGCAGCGCGCGAAGCAGCAGCGGGCTGGCCTCCTGGGCTTGGAGCGGTGGCGAGCGATAGCTCTTGCCGAGCTTGTGTCCGTCCGGCTGGATGATCAGCGGCAGGTGCAGGTAGCGTGGTTGTGGCAGGCCGAGGACTTCCTGCAGATAAAGCTGGCGCGGCGTCGAATCGAGCAGGTCGGCGCCGCGCACCACATCGGTGACGCCCTGCCAGGCGTCATCCAGCACCACGGCCAGCTGATAGGCAATCAGGCCGTCGCGGCGGCGAATGACAAAATCGCCGACCTCGCGGCCCAGATGCTGGCGGAACTCGCCTTGCACACGATCGATGAAGACGTATTCACGATCGGGTACGCGCAGGCGGATGGCAGCATCCTCAAGGCTGCGGCCGGCGGCGCGGCAGAAACCGGGGTAGGGGCCCGGGTAGCCTTCGAGCTGCTTGCGCGAGCAGGTGCACGCATACGCCAGGCCTTCATCCAGCAGCCGTTCGATGGCGTCCCGATACGCAGCGTGACGTTCGCTCTGGCGCAGCATGTCGCCGTCCCATTCGAAGCCGTAGCTCTGCAGCGTCTCGACGATGGTCCGCTGGGCGCCGGGCATCTCCCGTGGCGGATCGATGTCTTCCATGCGCAGCAACCAAAGGCCGCCGACCGAACGGGCGTCGAGATAGGAAGCGAGGGCCGCGATCAGCGAGCCGAAGTGCAGGTAGCCGCTGGGGGTCGGTGCAAAGCGACCGATGTAGCGTGCGGGCTGGGGCGGAGCGGAGGAGGACATGGCGGGCCGGCGCGATCGGTGATGGCGAGGCGGATGAAACGGTGCAGGGCCTGGAAATGAAGCGGGGCGCCGTAGCGCCCCGTTCGGGATCAGGAACCGATCTGCTTTTCCTTGATCTCCGCCAGCGTCTTGCAATCGATGCAGAGGGTGGCGGTGGGGCGCGCTTCCAGGCGACGGATGCCGATTTCGACACCGCAGGAATCGCACCAGCCGTATTCGTTGTCTTCGATCAGCTGCAGCGTCTCGTCGATCTTCTTGATCAGCTTGCGCTCGCGGTCGCGGGCGCGCAGTTCCAGGCTGAACTCTTCTTCCTGACTGGCGCGGTCGGCCGGATCCGGGAAGTTGGCAGCCTCGTCCTGCATGTGGTGCACGGTGCGATCGACCTCTTCCATCAGCTCCTGCTTCCACTTGTTCAGGATGCCGGTGAAGTGGGCGCGCATCTTGTCGCTCATGTATTCCTCGCCCTGGCTTTCCTTGTAGGGCTCGAAGGCGCGAATCAGTTGCTTGCTCGACGGTGTTTCTTTGGTAATGGGCATGGATGAACGCCTCTCGCTATGTCCATTGCGCAGGATGATTTGTCCCTTGCCGGCCCGTGCCGGCCCTGCGGCTGCAAGCGGGCGAACTTACCAGATCGGCTCGGGGTGCGCTACTCCCCTTTCCAACAGTGGCTGCAGCGGCTTCGGGACCTTGGGTAGAATTCACGTTTTGTTCTCAACAGGAAGGTCAGATGACCTCGTCGTACAGCGCACGCAGTCGCGCAATCGAACCTTTCCACGTCATGGCGCTGTTGGAGCGGGCCAATCAGCTCCAAGTTCAAGGCCACGACGTCATTCACCTGGAAATCGGCGAACCGGACTTCACCACTGCCGCGCCCATCGTCGCCGCGGGACAGGCCGCGCTAGCGGCCGGGCACACCCGCTACACCTCCGCCCGTGGCCTGCCACAGCTGCGCGAGGCGATTGCCGGCTTCTATGCCCAACGCTATCGATTAAGCATTGACCCCGAACGGATCCTGATTACTCCCGGCGGCTCCGGTGCGCTGCTGCTGGCCTCCAGCCTGCTGGTGGATCCGGGCAAGCACTGGCTGCTGGCCGATCCGGGTTATCCGTGCAACCGGCACTTCCTGCGACTGGTGGAAGGCGCCGCGCAGCTCGTGCCGGTCGGCCCTGAGATGCGCTATCAGCTGACCCCTGAACTGGTCGAGCGCTATTGGGATCGCGACAGCGTTGGCGCGTTGGTGGCATCGCCGGCCAACCCCACCGGGACGCTGCTCGAGCGGCCCGAACTGGCCGCTCTTTCGGCGGCGCTGAAGGAGCGCGGCGGCCACCTGGTGGTCGACGAGATCTATCACGGGCTGACCTACGGCACGGATGCGACCAGCGTGCTGGAAGTCGATGACGAGGCCTTCGTGCTCAACAGCTTTTCCAAGTACTTCGGCATGACCGGCTGGCGCCTGGGCTGGCTGGTGGCACCGCCGGCGGCCGTGCCCGAGCTGGAAAAGCTGGCACAGAACCTATACATCAGCGCGCCAAGCATGGCCCAGCACGCGGCGCTGGCCTGTTTCGAGCCGGCGACGCTGGAGATCCTCGAGGCGCGTCGCGGCGAGTTTGCCCGGCGTCGGGACTTCCTGCTGCCAGCCCTGCGCGAGCTGGGCTTCGGCATCGCGGTCGAGCCGCAGGGAGCCTTCTATCTGTATGCAGACATCAGCGCCTTCGGCGGCGACGCCTATGGGTTCTGCCAGCACATGCTGGAAACGGAGTACGTCGCCATCACGCCGGGACTGGATTTTGGCCGTCACCAGGCCGGCCATCATGTGCGCTTCGCCTACACGCAGGATCTGCCGCGCCTGGAACAGGCCGTCGAGCGCATCGCCTGCGGCCTGCGTAGCTGGCGGCCCTGATGCGCTTCGCGCAACCGCTGGAGCGGGGCCGTCTGGTCAGGCGCTACAAGCGCTTTCTCGCCGATATCGTCACCGACGAGGGCGAGGCGATGTGCATCCACTGTCCCAATACCGGCTCGATGCTCAACTGCATGAGCGAGGGCGCGCGGGTGTGGTTCCAGCGCAGCAGCGATCCTCGACGCAAGCTGCCCGGCACCTGGGAGCTGGTGGAGACGCCGCAGGGGCGATTGGCCTGCGTGAACACCGCGCGCGCCAATCCTCTGGTCGAGGAAGCATTGCTGGGCGGACAGATCGCCGAACTGGCCGGCTTCTCGGCGCTCAAGCGCGAAGTGGCCTATGGCGTGGAGAACAGTCGCGTGGACTTTCGCCTCGAGTTCGACGGCGGGCCGGCCTACGTTGAGGTCAAGAGCGTCACCCTGGGGTTCGCCGACACGGCAGTGGCGGCGTTCCCTGATGCCGTGACGCTGCGCGGTGCACGGCATCTGCGCGAACTGGCGGCGCTGGCGCGCGCCGGGGTGCGCGCGGTGCAGCTGTACTGCGTCAATCTGAGCGGCGTGGACGCGGTCCGTCCGGCCGAGGAGATCGATCCGGGTTACGCCGCGGCGCTGCGCGACGCGGTGGCGGCAGGTGTCGAGGTGCTTGCCTACGGGGTCGAGCTGTCCCCCGTGGAGCTTCGGGTCGGCGCACGTTTGCCGGTGTTGCTCTGAAGGTCGGCAGCCGGGACGTGGAAAAAAATTCTATCCGGCCGGGAACAAAGTGCCTTTCGTCTGGCCTCAACGTGGCTGGAAACCACATCCATCATGCACGGGCAGGCTCTGCTCCGCCGCTTGAGCCGGCGTCAAGACGCGCTCCTGCCTGTTTCGATGGAACCTGCGGCGACACCGCGCACGCGTGCGTGATGCCGTGGCTAGAACCATTTTCGGACGTTCGCGCTGGCCGCGAACGTCGTCGATGAGGCGACAAAGAATGCGAATCCTCGTTTGCGGTGCTGGTGGCCAAGTTGGTCGTGAGCTGGTGGAGCGGGCGTCACGTTTCGGACTGGATGTGCTGGCCCCGGCGCGGGCACAGCTGGACATCGCCAAGCCTGAGCAAGTGGCCGACGCGATGCGTCAGCGTCCCGAGCTGATCATCAACGCGGCCGCCTATACCCATGTGGACAATGCCGAGTCCCACGGCGAGCAGGCGTATGCGGTCAATCGCGACGGTCCGCGTCACCTGGCCGAGGCTGCCAAGCACGCGGGTGTTCCGCTGTTTCACATTTCCACCGACTACGTGTTCTCGGGCGAAGCCACCCGGCCTTATACCGAAAGCGACGAGACCGGTCCGACCGGCGTCTACGGCGCGAGTAAACTGGCCGGTGAAGAGGCGATCCGCAGCTGTCTGCCGGCTCATCTGATCCTGCGCACCAGCTGGGTGTACGGCGTACATGGGCATAACTTCGTCAAGACCATGCTGCGCCTGGCGCGCCAGCGTGATGCGCTGGGTGTGGTGAGCGACCAGGTCGGCTGTCCGACTCAGGCCGGCAGCATCGCCTCGGTGCTGCTCGAGCTGGCCCGGCGCTATGCGGACGGTGCGGAACTCGCCTGGGGCGTCTACCACTACAGCGGCGCGCCTGCCTGCTCCTGGTACGACTTCGCCGTGGAAATCTTCCGTCAAGGTGAAGCGGCCGGGCTGATCGCCAGGCAGCCCGAGGTATCGCCGATCATGACGGCGCAATATCCGACGCCGGCCAGGCGACCGGCCTGGTCCGTGCTCGATTGCAGTCGATTCGAGGCAGCGTTCGGTCTTGCCCCGCACCGCTGGCAGGAAGACCTGGCCGATGTGCTGGCAATTCTGCGCCAGCAGGAGGCAAATGCGGTCAAGCGGGAGCGGACCTTCCGCGCCTGACCCGGTGGCGGTACTCGGACCGCCGGTGCGATCTCCCTGCCCAGCGTGTATTCTTGCGCCCCCCGCGCCAAGGCGTGGCCTGACGTTCGGCTCTCGGAGGGCACATGGTAGTGGTATTGGCGATCCTGCCGATCTTCGGTCTGATCACGCTTGGATATCTGTTCGGTTGGCGTCAGTGGCTAACCAATGAAGGTGCTGCCGGGCTGGCCAGCGTCACCTTCAAGCTGTTCATGCCAGCGGTGTTGTTCACCGGTATCGCGCGCGCCGAGCTGAGCGATGGCATGTCGCCGATGCTCCTGCTGGGCTACTTCGTGCCGGTGCTGCTTGTTTTCCTGTTGGTCAACCTGGTCGCTCACCGCCGCGCCGGGCGGGCCACGCCGCTTGGTCTCACGGCCGCCTACTCGAACAATGTGCTGGTTGGCATCCCGCTGGTGACCACGCTGCTCGGCGCTGAGAGCCTGGTATACGTGTTCGCCATCCTGGTGTTCCACAGTTTGGTGCTGTTTTCGCTGCAGAGCTTCTATGCGGCGCTCGGTGATGGCGACAAGGTCAGTGTTCCAGCGTTGTTGAAGAACCTGGCCAATCCGCTGATCGTCGGCCTGCTGCTGGGGGCTCTGCTGAATCTCTCCGGCCTGGAACTGCCCGAGCCGCTCTGGCGAATCGCCGGTTGGCTGGCGCAGGCGGCGCTGCCCTGCGCGCTGATGGTGCTGGGTATCAGTCTGTCGCGTTATCGGCTGCGGCCGAGCGCTTCGGTACTGCTGCTGACCCTGATCAAGCTGGCGCTGTTCCCGGCCCTTGTCTGGTGGCTGAGCGGTATGCTGCCGGGGCTGAATCAGGATGCGCGAAACGTGCTGGTGCTGCTTGCCGCCTGCCCCAGCGGGGTCAATGTGCTGGCCTTCGTGAAACATTCCGACGACACCCGCGCGGTCAGCTCGACGGTCTTCCTTTCCACCGTGGCGGCGGCGGTCAGCCTGCCGCTATGGATGCTGCTTGCCGCAGGCTGACGGCGCCGTCCCGTCTACCCCGGTCGGATTTCGTCGAACGGCCTGGAGCCAGGGCTGTCACAAAATCACAGACTTGGAAAAACGGGAGAGAACGGCATGCTGAAATTCATTGGCGGAACCGCGGGCATCATCTTCATCATCGGCCTGATCGTGGTGATCGGGATCTTCAAGCTGCTGTTCTGACGGGACGGGGCTTAAAAGGGCTGCTCGGCGCGTGCCGGGCAGCCCTTTTTTCGTTTACTTGCTACCGCCCTGCTCCTGGGTTCCGCTAGCCATGATGTCTTCGAGGCGCAGGCCGGTCAGGCCGTGGATGGTGCGCCAGAGGTAGAAGAAGATCGCCATCATCATCAGCATGCTGGGAATGGCGATCATCGGATAGCTGAGCAGCGTCATGCGGCCCAGTTCGGCATTGAACGCCTCGCTGCCTGCCGGGCTGTTGACGATCCACTTGGCCAGCACGTAGTTCATGAAGGACGAGAAGAAGAAGGTGCCGCTGAGCAGGTAGGTAGCCCGCAACAGGCGCGTCTCGAAGTGTTCGGTCTGGCCGTTGCGCTCGAGCTGTTCGTGGATCTTGTCCACGTTGAGTACCTTGGGGTTGTACAGCAGCGTGCGGATGAGCGGGTAGCGGGTGCGCGTGGAGGCCAGTACCGCGATCCCGATGATGCCCGGCACCGCCGCTTCCTTGATCGCCAGCCACTGGGTGTCCAGCTGCAGCAGGCCGATGCCGCCGGTCAGTAGTACGCTGATCAGGCCGAGCAGTGCGATCCAGTTGAACTTGCGATATCTGGCCAGCTCCCAAAGCCCCCAGCCCAGCGGGAAGGCCAGGGCGAGCAGCAGGGCACCGTCGGCGCCGAGGCGGTCTTCGCCGCTGAGTTTCATCAGGATCAGCGAGGGGATCAGGATACTGACGGCCAGGTCGATCAGCGGGCGCGGTTTATGTTCGGCGCGGGTATGGGCAGTTTCGGTCATGACATCGGATAGGTCGGAAGAGGGCTGCATGATCGCCTGTGTGGCGCGTCTTCGCCAGACCATCTTGGTCGATATGGGGTGTCGTAGTGTTTCCCGATCCGCCGTCGGCTCAACGGATCGGCGCTTCGCGGCGTCGATTGCGCCACTGGTCGAATTCGAAGACCAGCACGACCACTATGGCCAGGGCGAACGGCAGCAGCAGATAGAAGCCGCGAAAGACGATCAGTGCCGCCAGCACGTCGACCTTGGGCACCTCCGGCAACGCCGAAAGGAACGTCAGCTCCAGCACGCCAAGCCCTCCGGGTGCGTGGGACAGCAGCGCGAGCGAGAAGGACGCGAGAAACACCCCGAGCACCGTGAGGTAGCCCGGATTGTGTTCGGCCGGTAGCGCGAAATAGATGATCGCCGCCGCACAGAGCAGTTCCAGCGGGCCGGCCAGCAGCTGCCGACCGACGATCGGCAGGCGCGGATACTGAATGTGCCATTTGCCCAGCCGCCAGGGCGGCAACTGGCGCCACGCTCCGAAAACGTAGAGTGCGATCAGCGCCAGCAGCCCGCAGCCGATGGCCAGGGACACCCAACCGGCGCTGTGGACCAGGCGATCGAGCAGCTGAGGCTTGAGGATCAGCACGACGCCGGCCGCCAGCAGCGTGCCGAGGGTGAAGGTAAGCGAACAGAAGACGATCAGAATGCCGATTTCCTGCGGCGTCAGGCCCTTGCTGCGATACGCCCGATAGCGCACCAGCGCGCCGGAGAACACCGACGCGCCGATGTTGTGCGCCAGCGCATAGGTGGTGAACGAGCAGAGCGCGATGAACCACCAAGAAATCGTCTTGCCCAGATGGGCCATGGCAATGCGGTCATACCAGGCCAGCGCGACATAAGCGCCCAGCGTCGACAGTGCCGCGAGCAGCCAGCCCCGGGCGCCGATGGCTCGCAGGCTATCGGCCAGCTCGGTCAGCGAGATGTTGCGAACCTCGTGGTACAGCAAGTAGCCGGACAGCAGCACAGCCGAGACCCCAACGAGGGTCCAGGCGACATCGCTCTTCTTCATCATCGGCGGGTCATCATCCCATGGCTCCTTCGGACGAAACGGCGCGCGCTCGGATGGGCGTATCGAGGCCTTGGCCGTTTCTTCGACTCGTCCAGTAATCGGCAGCGGCCGGCCAGTTTTGTTCAGTTTCCGACCCCTGGGCCTTGTTTCGGGCAACGTCCCCCGCCCCAGCTTGTCGATTGCAGACCTGGCTACTGGAGAACGGCATGACTGACATTCCTCGCGATGATCATCTGGAAAGTTCGCTGGCGCTGCTGGGCGAAGGTTATCCCTTCATCCGCGATCGCTGCCAGCGCCTGCACAGCAATGTTTTTCAGGCGCGTCTGCTGATGCAGAACACCATCTGCCTGAGCGGGGAGCAGGCGGCGCGCCTGTTCTATGACGAGCGCCACTTTCAGCGCGCGCAGGCGATGCCGCGGATGCTGAAGAAGACGCTGCTCGGACAGGGTGGCGTCCAGGGGCTCGATGGCGAGGCGCATCGCCATCGCAAACGCATGTTCCTGCAGCTGCTGGACGCCGCGGCTGTCGACGAGCTGGTCGGCCTGACCGAGCGGAGCTGGCGTCAGGCGATCGGCCAATGGCAGGCACAGGGCGAAGTCCAGCTGCTCGGTGAAGTGCAGATGCTACTCACCGACAGTGTCTGCCGCTGGGCCGGAGTGCCGTTGCCATCCGCCGAGCGTGAGCTGCGCCGTGACCAGCTGGCGCAGATGATCGACGGCGCGGGCGGCATCGGACCCCGGCACCTGGCGGCGCGCAAGGCTCGTCGCGAGGCCGAGGCCTGGACGCAGCACCTGATCGAGCAGGTGCGTGCCGGTGAGCTGCAGGGCGATCCGACCCGGGCACTGATGGTCGTGGCGCATCACCGGGACCTGGACGGCAAACCGCTGGACAGCCGTATCGCGGCGGTCGAGCTGCTCAATCTGTTGCGCCCGACGGTTGCGGTGGCCTACTTCATCACTTACGCCGCCCTTGAGTTGCTGGCGCATCCGCACTGGTGCGAACGATTGCGCGCCGAGGACGAACTGCTCGAGCCTTTCGCCCAGGAGGTGCGTCGGCTGCACGCGTTCTTCCCGTTCACGGCCGCGCGGGTGCGGGACGGCTTCGATTGGCAGGGCCATCACTTCCCGGCCGGCACGCGCGTGATGCTAGACCTCTGGGGCACCAATCGCGAGGCGAGTCGCTGGACTGACCCCGAGGCCTTTCAGCCGGAACGCTTCGTTGACTGGGCGGGCGATGCCTTCAGTTTCGTGACTCAGGGTGGTGGCGATCCTGCGCAGGGGCATCGCTGCCCGGGCGAGCGGCTGGCGATCGAACTGCTCAAGCTCGCGCTACGTATGCTGACTCGGGAGATGGACTATGCAGTGCCGGCACAGGACCTGCGGATCGACCTGTCGCGGATGCCGGCGAAACCGGAAAGCGGGCTGCTGATCAGCGATGTGAGGCCGCGGGCGTCCTGATCCTCAGCCGCCGGCACGTCATCATTCGGCGTGCTCGGCCTGCTTGACGCGAACCCAGTGGTCGATCAACTCGCGCAGATGGGACAGCTCCACCGGCTTGGCCATGTGACCGTCCATGCCGGCCTCTCGGGCACGTTCGCGGTGCTCGCTGAGGATATGCGCGGTGAGCGCGACCACTGGGGTACGCGGCCGGGCATTGTGCGCTTCCCACTCGCGCAGCTGGTGCGTGGCCTGGAAACCGTCGAGCACCGGCATCTCACAATCCATCAGCACCAGGTCGTACGGCTGAGCCTTGATCGCCTCCAGCGCTTCCTCGCCGTTGCAGGCGGTATCCGGTTGCAGGTTGAGCTTGTTCAGCATGCCGCGGATGACCTTGGTGGAAATGCTGTTGTCCTCGGCAACCAGGATGCGGAAGTCACTGGGGACCTCCAGCGGAGGCAAGGGCTGCGCTGTGGGGCTTGGCCGGTGCTGGCTGCCTGCCTGGCGTTGCGAGAGTTCGTCGGCCAGAGTGGTCTTGAGGGTGTAGCCGGCCACCGGTTTGGCCAGGATGCGCTTGATCCCGGCGTTGCGGGCGATGATCTTGCTCGGCGCGCTGCTCATGCCGGTGAGCATGATCAGCAGAATGTCGTGGTTGAGGCTGGAGTCCTCCTTGATCTTGCTCGCCAGCTGCATGCCGGTCATTCCCGGCATGTCCTGGTCGAGCAGGACCACGTCGAAGTACTCCTTCAGGTGGGCTTTGGTCCGTAGCAGGGCCAGCGCTTCCTTGCCCGAGGCGACCGCGCTCACATCCAGGCCCCAGCCGCTGCACTGCTGCACCAGTACCTTGCGGCAGGTGTCGTTGTCGTCGACGATCAGCAGGCGCGTGCCCTGCAGCGGGCCGTCCAGGTCCGCGTTATTCTGTGCCAGACCCTCGCCGGCCAGGGGCAGGCTGATCCACAGCGTATTGCCTTGGCTGGCCCCGGTCTGGATGCCGAAGTCGCCATCCATCAGCTGGACCAGCTGGCGCGCGATGATCAGGCCGAGCCGCCCGCCATGCCGCGTCGCCGCGAGGAAGTCATGGCTGTCTACCGCGGCGTTGAGCAGCGCGTCGCGCTCGTAGGCCTCCAGCGGACGGCCGCTGTCCTGGACGGTGATGCGCAGTCGCGGACTCTCGGTCGGCCCGTCGACCGCCGCGATCAGCAGCACCTCGCCTTCGTCGGTCTGCTTGAAGGCATTCTCCAGCAGGTTCAGCAGGGTCTGCCGCAGGCGGGTCGGGTCACCGGTGACCACTTGCGGCAACTGCGGCTGGATAAAGCTGATCAGCTCGACCTTCTGCTGCTCGGCCTTGGCGCGGAAGATGCTCAGGCAGTCCTCGATCAAGGCATTGAAGTCGAACTGCACCTCGTCCAGTTCGATCTGGCCGGACTCCAGCTTGGAGATATCGAGGATTTCGTTGATCAGGTTGAGCAGCTCGTTGCCGGAGCTGTGAATCGTCTGGACGTAGTCGCGTTGCTTGGCCGACAGCGAGGTGCCCAGCAGCAATTCGCTCATGCCCAGCACGCCGTTCATGGGCGTACGCAGCTCATGGCTGATCTTCGACAGGAAGTCGGCCTTGGTCTTCAGCTCGGCGGTGCTGACAGCCGCAGCGGTGTACTGGCTGCGGCTGTCCGACTGCCGTTGCCGCTGTCGTTCGAGCAGGGCGAAGCTGAGCAGCAGCCCCGCCAGCGTCGCGAGACTGAAGAGCCCGCCGGTGAGCCAGCCCGGATCGAGCTGATCGAAGCCCAGCAGCATTGGCATGAAGAACACCATCCCGAGCGCGAACAGCGTCGTCCCGGCCACCACCAGACGGGCCGGTTTGTAGCCTTGCCGCCAGTGATAACTCGCCACGGCCAGCACGCTGCACGCCGCCGCCAGCACCAGCGAGTAGATCAGCCAGCTGTACCAGGGCCATTGAACAAGCAGGATGCTGGCGGCCAGCGCCAGCACCAGGTTGAGTTCGATGCCCAGCAGCCAGGTGATCCAGGTGCGCCCGCGCTGATTGAAGAAGCCCAGCGTGTAGCCGAGCAGAGCGCAGCTCGCGGCCAGGGCCGAGAAATCGGCGATCAGCGGCTGGCTGTAGGTCAACCAAGGCAGCCATATGGCCAGCACGCCGAGGTTGGCCGTGGCGCAGCTCAGCAGCGCACCGTGCAGCAGGCTGAGCCAGATATGGGTGTAGCTGAGGGTGTAGGCGAAGCGCAGCAGGTTGTAGAGCGCCAGCAGCGCGAGCGCGCCGAACAGCGCACCGAACAGATAGGCCGGCTTGTTCTGGTTCACCAGTCCCGCTTCGTCGATGGTCTTGAACCAGGTCATCAGTGGGTGACTGGACTGCAGGCGGATGTAGGCCTCACGTGGCTGGCCATCGTTGGGCAGGCTGAACAGGTAGGCGCGGCTGGGCAGAGGACGCTCGCTGATCGGGCGCATGTCGCCGGTCGCTGTGTGGCGCTCCAGTCGGCCGTCGCGCAGCAGATAGAAGTCCAGATACTGCGCGCGTGGGGCGAACATCCAGAGCCACTTGGGCTTGGTCAGTGGCGGCAGGCTGACCTGCAGCCAGACCGCCCGATCGCTGGTCGGTGCGCTGTAGGAAAGTTTGTCCAGGCGCTGGAACAGCGCGCGCTGGGAAACCACTTCATCCAGCGTGAGGCCGCCGGACTGGTCGATCAGCAGGCGCCAGTTCTGTGGTACGGAATCAGCGGAAAGCGTGGCGGAGGCCGGCGAAGGGGCAATGGAAGCCTGGGCCGACAGCGGGATCAGGTTGATCAGCAGCAGGCCGAAGATGACAGCTATGGCAATCCGGAGCCGACCCACTAGAGAAGTCCGTTCATGAGTGTGACGGCGGATTATAGCCATGCCGCAGCCGGCCTGTAATGCGTGCGACGGCGATAAAACCTGGCGCCGCACGCATTCCTGATGACAGGCTGAGCTTAACCCTCGCCGCGCTCGCGGGTGATGGCGCGGTAGCCGATGTCCTTGCGGTAGAAACAGCCATTCCAGCGGATCTTTTCCGCCAGGCGGTAGGCCTGCTGCTGTGCCTCGGACACGCTACGGCCGATAGCGGTGGCACAGAGTACGCGGCCGCCGGCAGTGACTACCTGACCCTCGGCATTCAAAGCGGTGCCCGCGTGGAACACCTTGCCATCCAGCTTGGCTGCTTCGTCCAGCCCCTCGATCACGTCGCCCTTGGCATAGTCGCCCGGGTAGCCGCCGGCAGCCAGCACCACACCGACGGTCGGTCGCGGGTCCCAGGTCGCCTCGACCTTGTTCAGCGCCTTGGCCAGCGCGGCCTCGACCAGCAGCACCAGGCTGGACTCCAGGCGGCACATGATCGGCTGGGTTTCCGGGTCGCCGAAACGGCAGTTGAACTCGATGACCTTAGGCTTGCCGGCCTTGTCAATCATCAGCCCGGCATAAAGGAAGCCGGTGTAGACGTTGCCTTCGGCGGCCATGCCGCGCACGGTCGGGTAGATCACCTCGTCCATCACGCGCTGGTGCACCTCGGCAGTGACCACCGGAGCCGGCGAATAGGCGCCCATGCCGCCGGTATTCGGGCCGCTGTCGCCGTCGCCGACGCGCTTGTGGTCCTGGCTGGTGGCCATCGGCAGCACGTGCTCGCCGTCGACCATGACGATGAAGCTGGCCTCTTCGCCATCGAGGAACTCCTCGATCACCACCCGCGCCCCGGCGTCGCCGAAGGCATTGCCGGAGAGCATGTCACGCACGGCGTCCTCGGCTTCGGCCAGGGTCATGGCGACGATCACGCCCTTGCCGGCCGCCAGGCCGTCGGCCTTGATAACGATCGGTGCGCCCTTTTCGCGCAGATAGGCCAGCGCCGGTTCGACTTCGGTGAAGTTCTGATAGTCGGCGGTCGGAATGGCGTGACGCGCCAGGAAATCCTTGGTGAAGGCCTTGGAGCCTTCCAGCTGCGCGGCGGCAGCGGTGGGGCCGAAGATGTCCAGCCCGCGCGAGCGGAACAGATCGACCACACCTTTGACCAGCGGCGCTTCCGGTCCGACGATGGTCAGCTGCACGTTGGCCGCGGCGAAGTCCGCCAGTTGCTCGATGGCCAGCACGTCGATGGCGACGTTCTCGCACTTGGCTTCAGTGGCGGTGCCTGCGTTGCCGGGGGCGACGTATACCTTGGCAACGCGTGGGTCCTGCGCGACCTTCCAGGCCAGGGCATGCTCGCGGCCGCCGCTACCGATGATCAGTACGTTCATTTCTCTCTCCCAATGGAGGCGGGCCGGTAGCCCGCTTGGTGGATAAGCAAAGCGTTATCCACCCTACGAATACCGAGGTCGCGATCGGGCTGGTAGATGCAAGGCGCCCGACTCTTCACCCAGCGGAGTTGCCTTCTGGCAATGAGCATGGGGGAAGAGTCGGGCAACACCGCAGATCCCTGTCCGAGTGCGGCCGATTTTAGTGGCGGAAGTGGCGCATGCCGGTGAACACCATGGCAATACCGGCTTCGTCGGCCGCGGCGATCACTTCGTTGTCGCGCATCGAGCCACCCGGCTGGATCACTGCGGTGATGCCGGCCTTGGCTGCGTTGTCGATGCCGTCGCGGAACGGGAAGAAGGCATCGGAAGCCATGACCGCGCCCTGCACCTGCAGACCGGCGTGTTCGGCCTTGATCGCGGCGATGCGCGCGGAGTTGACGCGGCTCATCTGGCCGGCGCCGACACCGACGGTCTGGCGGTTCTTGGCGTAGACGATGGCGTTGGACTTGACGAACTTGGCCACTTTCCAGGCGAAGATCAGGTCGTGGATCTCCTGCTCGGTCGGTGCGCGCTGGGTGACGATCTTGAGGTCCGCCTCGGTGATCATGCCGATGTCACGGCTCTGGATCAGCAGGCCGCCGTTGACGCGCTTGTAGTCCCAGCCCGGACTGCGCTCGGCCGGCCACTCGCCGCATTCGAGCAGTCGGACGTTGGCCTTGCTGGCGACCACATCGCGGGCTGCCTGGGAAACCTTGGGCGCGATGATCACCTCGACGAATTGACGCTCGACGATGGCCTGGGCGGTTTCGCCGTCCAGCTCGCGGTTGAAGGCGATGATGCCGCCGAAGGCCGACTCGCTGTCGGTGGCGTAGGCCAGGTCATAGGCCTTGCGGATGCCGCCTTCGTTTTCCGGTACGACGGCGACGCCACAGGGGTTGGCATGCTTGACGATCACACAGGCCGGCTTGGTGAAGCTCTTCACGCACTCCAGCGCGGCGTCGGTGTCGGCCACGTTGTTGAACGACAGCTCCTTGCCCTGCAGCTGCCTGGCGGTGGCGACGCAGGCTTCGTCCGGCTTCTCGACGTAGAAGGCGGCCTGCTGGTGCGGGTTCTCACCGTAGCGCATGTCCTGCGCCTTGATGAACTGCATGTTGTAGGTGCGCGGGAACAGGCTGCGGTTGTCGGTGCTGAGCTGCTCGGTGCTCTGGTCGATGCCGCCGAGGTAGTTGGCGATCATGCCGTCATAGCCGGCGGTGTGTTCGAACGCCTTGAGCGCCAGGTCGAAGCGTTGGGCATAGGTCAGCCCGCCGTTCTTCAGGTTGTCGACCACTGCCGCGTAGTCCTCGGCGTTGACCACGATGGCGACATCCTTGTGGTTCTTCGCCGCGCTGCGGACCATGGTCGGGCCGCCGATATCGATATTCTCGATGGCGTCCGGCAGGGTGCAACCGGGCTTGGCCACGGTGGCGGCGAACGGGTAGAGGTTGACCGCCACCAGATCGATCGGTGCGATGCCGTGCTCGGCCATGACCGCACCGTCCAGATCACGACGGCCGAGGATGCCGCCGTGGATCTTCGGATGCAGGGTCTTCACCCGGCCATCCATCATTTCCGGGAAGCCGGTGTAGTCGGCGACCTCGATGGCGGCGATGCCATTCTCGCGCAGCAGCTTGAAGGTGCCACCGGTGGACAGGATCTCGACGCCAAGGGCTTCGAGTTCACGGGCGAAGTCGACGACGCCGGTCTTGTCGGACACGCTGATCAGCGCGCGGCGCACGGGAAGGCGGGTGGTTTGGTCGGTCATTGACGGTTCCTAGAGGCTACAGGCTTGAGGCCGCGAAGCTGGCAGGACCGGGCGACCGTGTCTGCCAGCTGTCGCTTCAGAGCAGGTCGTACTGTTTGAGTTTCTTGCGCAGGGTGCCGCGATTCAGGCCGAGCAGCTCGGATGCCTTGGTCTGGTTGCCCTTCACGTAATGCATCACGGTTTCCAGCAGCGGCGCCTCCACTTCGGAGAGCACGAGGTTGTAAACGTCCGTGACGTCGGCACCTTCAAGACGGGCGAAATAGTTGTGCAGCGCCTTCTCGACGCTGCCACGCAACGTCTGCCCTGCTTCGCTCGGCGTGTTCAGGTGCTGCTTGAGGTTCACGTTGTCACTCACGGATGTTGTTCCACTTACCAATGTTTCATTCAACAGCGTCATGCGGCCACCTCTGTTCCATCCACCGAGCCAGGCCCAGAGCGTTGTTCGGCAAAGAATTGCCGGATGCTGGAGCCTTGCGCATCCCTGTCTTCCAGATGATTGAAACGGGCGCGGAAGTCCCGCGCGCCCGGCAGTGTTGCGAGATACCAACCCACGTGCTTGCGGGCGATACGAACTCCCATCACCTCGCCATAGAATTCGTGCAGCGCCTGAACATGTTCCAGCAGGGTGCTCTCGACCTCGCCCAGCGTCGGCGCCGCGAGCAACTCGCCGGTGCGCAGATAATGCTCCACTTCGCGAAAGATCCATGGGCGACCCTGCGCCGCACGTCCAATCAGCAGGCCATCCGCCCCAGTGACCTGGAGCACCCTGGCCGCCTTATGCGGCGAATCGATGTCGCCGTTGGCAAACACCGGAATCGACACCGCCTGCTTGATGGCGGCGATGGTGTCGTATTCGGCCTCGCCGGTATACAGGTCGGCGCGGGTGCGCCCGTGCACTGCCAGCGCCGCGATGCCGGCCTGCTCGGCGATGCGGGCGATGGCCGCGCCATTCTTGTTCTGGCGGTCCCAGCCGGTGCGGATCTTCAGCGTCACCGGCACATCCACCGCGGCGACCACGGCCTCGAGAATGTCCGCGACCAGCCGCTCATCGCGCATCAGCGCCGAACCGGCGGCCTTGTTGCAGACCTTCTTTGCCGGGCAACCCATGTTGATATCGATGATCTGTGCGCCCAGCTCGACGTTGCGCTGCGCCGCTTCGGCGAGCATCTGCGGGTCGCCGCCGGCGATCTGCACCGAGCGTGGCTCGGGTTCGTCGGCATGGGGCATGCGTAACCGCGACTTGCGGCTGTTCCACAGGCGCACATCGCTGGTGAGCATTTCCGAGACCACCATGGCCGCGCCGAAGCGGCGGCACAACTGGCGGAACGGCTGATCGGTCACGCCCGCCATGGGCGCGAGAATCAACCGATTCGTCAAGGTGTAGGGGCCGATGCGTACCGCTGACATGAAGATTCCCTGCTTGGGGCCTGCTTGTTAGGTCGATCGGGACTGCAAAAAAGGGTGGGCATAATACCCGCTACGCATGACGGGTTAAAGGCTGTTTTGAACAAATTCTGAACAGCGGCCGCCTTATCGCCGAGAGTTTGGATAACGGCTGACCCATGTCGAGGGAGTCCGGCTACCGGCCGGGATCGAGGGGGTCAGCTAGTCCGGAGAATGGAAGCCCAGACTGTAGTTCACCGCCTTCGCGCCGGGGTCGAGGATGTCCAGGGCAATGTGGATCGGGACCTGCGGCGGCATGATCGTCTGGCCGGCTAGCTCGCCGGACAGGTACTCGCTGGGTTTGAAGCTGCGGCTGGCCAGCAGTTTGCCGTTCAGGTCGGCGAAGCGGATTTCCAGCAGCGGAAAGGGCTGTGCAAAGGGGGCGCGGTTGTAGAGGATCGCATCGACCACCAGTGCTCCGGTGAACTCGGGGTGGCTGCGTACGACCAGGTTGCTGCTCTTGATCTGGCCGATATCGACCAGGGCCGGCAGTTCGCAGCCGAGGGTCGGGCAGATACGCTCGAACCAGGGGCGGTACTGATGCTGGCGCGACAGCTCGTCGTAGTTGTAGACGACGTATTGCGCACCCAGCGCGAGCACCGCGAGCAGGTTCAGCGTGCCCCAGCCGAGCCAGCGTCCCCAGGGTTTCTTGCGTTCCTGCCAGTCCAGTTGCAGCGGCTCGTCGTCGAGTTCGAACAGCGGCTCGCCGCGCAGTTCGGGTTCACGCTGGGGGATGACAGGGTCATCGGGCTGATCGAGAGGCTCGGTGTCCGGACGGCTCAGGGCTGGCTCGACACGTTCGCTGCGTGCCTGTTGCGCCTTGGCGGCCGACAGCGGCCGGGCACTGACCGCAAGCGGGCTCGGTGGCTGCGGGGTATCGGCGGTGACCGGGGTGAAGCTGACTGGCCCATCACTCCCAGGTACGGCGGACGTGGCGGTCTGCTCGGCATTCAGCAGGATTTCCGCCCAGCTTTCGTCGTGCTCGCTGGTGGCGGCATCCGACGCCCGCGCGGTCTTCGTCGAGCCGCTGCGGGTTTCCAGGCTGAGCAGGTCCTGCGACAGTTCACGCTCCTGCTGCTCCAGTTTGGCCAGTTCCTCGTCCAGATCGAGGCTGTCCAGATCCAGGTCATCGTGAATCCACAGGGTTTCATCGGCCTTGCTGGTCGGCGCGGCGCCGGGCGTGGCTGCGACCGGGCGCGGAGTCTCCGCCTGCGCGGCGGTGGTCGCCGCGACCTGCCCCGGGGCCGGGCTCAGCTCGTCACGCAGCAGATGGTGGACTGCATTGAAGACTTCCAGGCAGGCGCCGCAGCGCACTGCTCCATGGGCCGCGCGGAGCTGGCTGCGGCTGATGCGAAAGCGGGTGCTGCAGTTTGGGCACTGGGTGATGAAGCTGGTCATGCGTGTTTCCGCGCGGAGGTGCCGGCTAGTCTAGCGCAAGCCGGCGGCGCAGCGGCAGTGGCCGCCGCGCCTGCTGTCCAAGTGTGCGGGGACGATCGCATGCCGCTGCACATCAGCTGCGACGAACGCCGCTGATGCGTACCCAGCCGTCCTTGTCGGCGGTCGGGTCGAGGTCGAAGGCGCCGCTGTAAGCCGCGCGAACCTCGTCGGCCTGTTCGGCGAGGATGCCGGACAGCGCCAGCCGGCCGCCCGGCTTGACCAGGGCGGTGATCTGCTGCGCCAGTGAGACGAGCGGCCCGGCAAGGATGTTGGCAACCACCACGTCGGCCGGTTCCTGCGGCAGCTGTTCGGGCAGGTAGAGGGTGAAGCGCTCCGGGGCGATGCCATTGCGCTCGGCATTGTCGCGCGAAGCCTCCAGCGCCTGCGGATCGATATCGGTGCCCACGGCCTGGTGAGCACCCAGCAGCAGGCCAGCGATCGCGAGGATTCCCGAACCGCAGCCGAAATCGAGCAGTGACCGGTCGTCCAGTGTTTGTGCGTCAAGCCATTCCAGGCACAGCGCGGTGGTGGGGTGGGTGCCGGTGCCGAAGGCCAGGCCGGGATCGAGCAGCAGGTTGACCGCGTCCGGCTCCGGTGCGGCGTGCCAGCTGGGCACGATCCACAGGCGATGTCCGAAGCGCATTGGCTGGAAGTTGTCCATCCAGCTGCGTTCCCAATCCTGGTCCTCGATCACCTCGGTCTGATGCTCGGGCAGGTCACCGCCGCGCAGAAGCTGTAGATGGGCGAGCAGCGCGTCGGTGTCGGTATCGGCCTCGAACAGTGCCAGCAGGTGCGTATGCGACCAGAGCGGCGTGGTATTGAGGTCCGGCTCGAAGATCGGCTGGTCTTCGGCATCCATGAAGGTGACCGAGACCGCGCCCAGCTGCAGCAGCTGGTCTTCCAGCGCTTCGGCATGATCGGGGGTGATGGCGAGTCGGATCTGCAGCCAGGACATGAAGGCCTCTCGAGTTGGGTCGCGGAAAGCGGGCAAGCTTACTGGAGCAGCGGGGGCGGCGGCCAGCGCGGTTTGCCCCAAACGGTCGGGCGGGGCGCAGAAACGACAAGGGCCGCCCGAAGGCAGCCCCTGTCATGCCGAGCCGAGGCTCAGTGCTTGTCCATACCCAGTTTCTTCTCCAGGTAATGGATGTTCACGCCGCCCTTGCAGAAGCCTGGATCGCGTACGAGATCGCGATGCAGCGGGGCGTTGGTCTTGATGCCGTCGACGATCAGTTCGTCCAGCGCGTTGCGCATCCGGCCCATGGCCTCGTCACGGTTCGCGCCGAAGGTGATCAGCTTGCCGATCAGCGAGTCGTAGTGCGGCGGTACCGAGTAGCCGTCGTACAGGTGCGAGTCGACGCGCACGCCGTTGCCGCCGGGCGCATGGAAATGCTTCACCTTGCCCGGGCTGGGCATGAAGGTACGCGGGTCTTCGGCGTTGATGCGGCATTCGACGGCATGGCCGCGGATGACCACGTCCTCCTGCTTGATCGACAGCTTCTGGCCGCCACCGATCAGCAGCATTTCCTTGACGATGTCGATGCCGGTGACCATCTCGGTGACCGGGTGCTCCACCTGTACACGGGTGTTCATCTCGATGAAGTAGAAGTTGCCATCCTCATAGAGGAACTCGAAGGTACCCGCGCCGCGGTAGCCGATGTCAATGCACGCCTTGACGCAGCGGGCCTGCACCTTGCGGCGGGCTTCTTCATCGATCAGCGGGGCTGGGGCTTCCTCGATTACCTTCTGGTGGCGGCGCTGCAGCGAGCAGTCGCGATCGCCCAGGTGAATCGCATTGCCCTGGCCGTCGGCCAGCACCTGGATTTCCACGTGGCGTGGATTGGTGAGGAACTTCTCGAGGTAGACCATCGGGTTGCCGAAGGCGGCGCCGGCTTCGTTGCGGGTCAGCTTGGCCGAGGCGATCAGGTCCTCTTCCTTGTGCACCACACGCATGCCGCGACCACCACCGCCACCGGCGGCCTTGATGATCACCGGGTAGCCCACTTCGCGAGCGATGCGCAGCGCTTCCTTTTCGTCTTCCGGCAGTGGACCGTCAGAACCCGGGACAGTCGGCACGCCGGCCTGCTTCATGGCGTCCTTGGCCGACACCTTATCGCCCATCAGGCGGATAACGTCGGCAGTCGGGCCGATGAAGGTGAAACCGGATTTTTCCACCTGCTCGGCGAAGTCGGCGTTCTCGGCGAGGAACCCGTAACCGGGATGGATGCCGTCGGCACCAGTGACCTCGGCAGCGGCGATGATGGCCGGAATGCTCAGGTAGGACTGGGCGGAGGAGGCCGGGCCGATGCACACGGACTCGTCGGCCAGCGACACATGCATCAGGTCACGGTCGGCAGTGGAGTGCACCGCCACGGTCTTGATGCCCAGTTCCTTGCAGGCGCGCAGGACACGAAGGGCGATCTCGCCGCGGTTGGCGATCAGTACTTTTTCCAACATCGCTGGCTCTCCGCGGTTCAAACGATGGTGAACAGCGGCTGGTCGTATTCGACCGGCTGACCATTCTCCACCAGGATGGATTCGATGGTGCCGCTGATCTCGGCCTCGATGTGGTTCATCATCTTCATGGCTTCGACGATGCAGAGGATGTCGCCCTTCTTCACGCTCTGACCAACTTCGACGAACGGCTTGGATTCCGGCGAGGAGGCGCGGTAGAAGGTGCCGACCATCGGCGAGCGGACCACGTTGCCGTTCAGCTTGGGTGCGGCAGGAGCAGCGTCAGCAGCCGGGGCGGCAGCGGCGGCCGGAGCAGGCGCCGGTGCGGCCGGAGCCTGTGCGTAGATCGGCTGCTGCATCGCGACCTGCTTGCTGTGACGGCTGATGCGTACCGACTCTTCACCCTCGTGGATTTCCAGTTCGTCGATACCGGACTCTTCCAGCAGTTCGATCAGTTTCTTGACTTTGCGAATATCCATGAAGCGTTGACTCCCAGGTAAGTTCAAAGGGCATTGCTGCTCGCTTCTTCAAGACTCGACACCTGCGTCGAGCCCATCAGGAAGCAGCGAGTTGTTCCAGGGCGGCCTCCAGGGCCAGTCGGTAACCGCTGGCGCCAAGGCCGCAGATCACCCCTACCGCTACGTCGGAGAAATAGGAGTGATGGCGGAAAGGTTCGCGTTTGTGCACGTTGGACAGGTGCACTTCGATGAATGGGATGCTCACGGCCAGCAATGCGTCACGTAATGCGACGCTGGTGTGAGTGAATGCCGCAGGATTGATCAGGATGAAGTCCACGCCTTCGCTGCGCGCGGCATGGATGCGCTCGATCAGCTCGTACTCGGCATTCGATTGCAGATGCAGCAGATGATGGCCCGCGGCACGGGCGCGCTGCTCCAGATCCTGATTGATCTGCGCCAGCGTCACCGCGCCATAGACACCGGGCTCGCGGGTGCCAAGCAGATTGAGATTGGGGCCGTGCAGGACCAGTAGGGTGGCCATGGGTGTTCCTTGTTTTTCTGGGTACGCCGACGCGGCGGGGCAGGCCGGGTCGCGAGAGGGGAAAAACTATGCCCCAGGCGAGGGCTGACTGTCCAGTCATGTCGCGATCGAAGGAAATGCCCGCATTATGTCTGAAGATTCCGGCAATCATTCGTCGGCCGTAGGGATGTCTCGAGTATTTGCGACAAAGCGTGGGGATTGCGTTCCGCACCTAGCGAAGAGCTGCTGCTCGATCCAGTCGCTCGGCGAAGCCGGAGGCGTCTATCTCGCCGACTACGCGGACCTCGTTGAGCTCTTTTCCGTCGCCACCGAAGAACAGGATGGCGGGCGGGCCGAACAGCTTGTAGCGGTCCAGCAGGCTGCGCTGGGGGGCATTGCTCTCGGTGATATCGAAGCGGATTAGACGATAGTCGGTCAGGCGCGGAGCCACCTGCGGATTGGCGAAGACCTCGCGTTCGATGACCTTGCAGCTGATGCACCAATCGGCATACCAGTCCAGCATCAGCGGCTGGCCGGCGGCACGGGCAGCGGCCAGTTGCGCGTCCAGTTCCGCAGGCGTGGAAACCGTATGCCAACCTTCGCCCGCCTGGCTGCCCGGCGCGCTGCCGCTGGCCATCGGCAGCGGCCGCAGCGGATCGGAGCCGCCTTGCAAAGCGCCGACCCAGGCGGCGAGAGCGTAGACCAGCAGGGCCAGGCCGAGCAGCTGGGCAAGCTTCTGACGAGGCGTCTTGCTGGTGAGCTCCAGGGTGCCGAGGAACAGCGCGCTGCCCGCCGCCAACAACCCCCAGAGTGCCAGGGCGATGGGGCCTGGCAGGACGCGCTCGAGCATCCAGATCGCGACGGCCAGCAGCAGCACGCCGAAGAGGTTGCGCACGCCAACCATCCAGGGCCCACTCTTGGGCAACAGGGCTCCACCACCGGTGGCGAACAATACCAGCGGCGCGCCCATGCCCAGGCCCAGGGCGAACAGCTTCAGCCCGCCGCCCACGGCGTCGCCGCTGGCGCTGATATAGAGCAGTGCACCGGCCAGCGGTGCGGAGACGCACGGCGATACCAGCAGGCTGGACACCGCGCCCAGCATCGCGGCGCCGGTGAACGAACCGCCGCGGGCGCTGCCGGCCAGACGGTCGAGGCGGCCGCTCAAGGCCTGCGGCAGGCGCAGCTCGAACAGGCCGAACATGGCCAGCGCGAAGACCACGAAGAACAGTGCGAACGGCACGAGAATCCACGCCGACTGCAGGCGTGCCTGCAGATTCAGCTCGGCACCGAACACGCCCATCAGTGCGCCGAGTACGGCGAAACCGCCGGCCATTGGCAGTACATAGGTCACCGACAGCAGGAAGCTGCGCATGCCGCCGGGCTGGCCGCGCAAGACCACCCCGGTGAGGATCGGCAGCATCGGCAGCACGCATGGGGTGAAGGTCAGGCCTAGCCCGGCGAGGAAGAACAGCGCGATCGAGCGCCAGGACACATCGCGCTGGTTGGCCTCGCTGCCCGCGGCCGCGGAGCCTGGTGCCGCGCCATCGCCGATCGTGATCGATTCGGTTTCCGGGGGGTAGCACAGCCCCTTGTCGGCGCAGCCCTGATAGGTGACCTGCAGGGTAAACGGGCCGTTTTCGGTGTTGGTTACCGGCAGCTCGATATCGAGAATGCCGTAATAGGCTTCGATCTCGCCGAAATAGTCATCCACCTTGGCGACGCCATCGGGCATGCGTGGTTCGCCGAGGGTGACGTCCGCGTCGCTGCTCTGGAAGGCGAAGCGGTGGCGGTAGAGGTAGTAGCCTTCGGCGGCGACGAAGCGCAGGGTGATCCGCTCGGGGGACGCCTCGACCAGGCTCAGCTTGAACGCCTCGCGTACCGGCAGAAAGTCGCTGCTGTTGTTCAGCCCGCCGAAGCTCGCGCTGGGCTTGTTGTCGAACAGGCCGGCGTTGGCGGGTAACACGAAGAACAGAAGCAGCAGACTCAACAGACGAAGCATGGCGATCTCACGGTAAAGCTGTGGCGGCATGATACCCAAGCCCGGAGCTCGGCGCCCGTGCTCAACTGTCGCTCTGCCTGACAGTTTGCAACCAGATGCTGTCGTCCCGCTCGATCGCATCCAGCGGCCGCAGTGATTGCCCGGCGCAGGGGCCCGCCACGCATTCACCCGATTCGATGAGGAACAGTGCGCCATGGGTCGCGCACTGGAGCAGGCTGCCGCTGTCATCGAGGAACCGGTCGGGCAACCATTCCAACGGCACGCCCCGGTGCGGGCAGCGGTTCTCGTACAGGTAGGCCCGGCCATCCCGGCGAACCGCGATGATCTGCAGTTCGCCTGCGGTGAAACCGCGGCTCTGCCCTTCCGGCAGTTCGGATGTTGCGCACAATCGAATCATCTTGACCTCTCGCAGGAACGGCGATTATCCCGCAACCACTGCTCGTGCGCAGCCCGATGCTAACCGCGGGGTGGCGGCGCCGCCGACACGCTCTTATCCTTCGCCCCTCATCCGCCTGGCGAAGCATCCCTGATGGGCACTCGGGTTCCCGTACGTATTCTGTTTGTCGTACTCAGCGTGCTGTTGCTGGCAGCCGTCTGGCTGTCGTTGGCGCTGGGCCCGTTGAGCCTGGCGCTGGACGACACCGCGCTGGCGGCGCTGCGCCTGCTGGGACTGCCGATCGGACATGATGGTCTGCAGCAGGCAGAGTTGATCCTGGGCCAGATCCGGCTGCCGCGTACGCTGCTCGGCTGCGCCGCAGGTGCCGTGCTGGCCCTGTGCGGCGTGGCGATGCAGGGACTCTTTCGCAACCCCTTGGCCGATCCCGGGCTCGTCGGGGTGTCCAGCGGCGCCGCGCTCGGTGCGGCTGCCGCGATCGTCGGCAGCACCTTCGTGCCCGCGCTGCCGCAGGTCTGGCAGCCCTATGTGCTGTCCATGTTCGCCTTCCTCGGCGGCCTCGCGGTGACCTTGCTGGTGTATCGGCTGGGGCGGCGCGACGGACAGACCCGCGTCGCCACCATGCTGCTGGCGGGTATCGCCCTGACCGCGCTGGCCGGTGCCATTGTCGGCCTGTTCACCTATCTTGCCGACGACACCACGTTGCGCTCACTGACCTTCTGGAATCTCGGCAGCCTGAACGGCGCCAGCTACGCGGGGCTATGGCCGCTGTTGCTGATCACGCTTGCCGTCGGCGGTTGGCTGCCACGCCGCGCAACGGCTTTGAATGCACTCTTGCTAGGCGAATCCGAGGCGCGCCATTTGGGTTTCGACGTCGAGCGCATCAAGCGCGAGCTGGTGGTCTGTACCGCGCTGGGTGTCGGCGCGGCCGTTGCTGCCGCGGGCCTGATCGGCTTCGTCGGCCTGGTCGTCCCGCATCTGATGCGTCTGCTGGTGGGGCCGGATCATCGGCTGCTCTTGCCGGCCTCGGCGCTCGCCGGCGCCACCCTGTTGTTGCTGGCGGATGTCGCCGCGCGGCTGGTGATCGCACCTGCCGAGTTGCCGATCGGCATCGTCACGGCGCTGCTAGGCGCGCCGTTCTTTCTGTTCCTGCTGCTCCGGGAGCGTGTTTGATGCTGGTCGGCAGCGATCTGACGGTAAGGCGTGGCGCCATCACGGCGCTGGATGGGGTTTCTCTGCGCTTGCAGGCGGGACAGGTGTCGGGTGTGCTCGGCCCGAACGGAGCGGGCAAGAGCACCTTGCTGGAGGCTCTGTCCGGCGAGCTGAAAACCGCCAGAGGGCAGGTCATGCTGCATGGACGAGCGCTTGGAGGCTGGTCGGATCGCGAGCGGGCGCGTTGCCTGGCGGTATTGCCGCAGAGTTCGACGCTGAGCTTTGCCTTCCAGGTCGAGGATGTGGTCGCGATGGGGCGCCTGCCGCATTGCAGCGGCCGTCAGGCTGATGCTCGCATCGTGGCCGCTGCACTCCAGGCCGCGGATGCGCAGCATCTGGCCGGGCGCAGCTATCTGCGGCTGTCCGGTGGCGAGCGCCAGCGGGTGCACCTGGCCCGAGTGCTGGCGCAGCTCTGGCCGGGGGACGAGGGCAGCGTGCTGCTGCTCGACGAGCCCACCTCGATGCTCGACCCGGCACATCAGCACAGCATCCTCCAGGCGGTTCGGCGTTTCGCCGAGCAGGGCGGCGCCGCGCTGGTGATCCTGCATGACCTGAATCTGGCTGCCCGTTACTGTGATCGCCTGTTGCTGCTCAAGAACGGTCGCGCTCAGATCGCCGGCGCGCCGGACGAGGTGTTGCGCGAGACGCCGCTGCAAGCCGTCTTCGGCCTGGATGTGCTGGTCCAGCGGCATCCGGAACGAGGTCACCCCCTGGTCATCGCCCGTTGAGGAGGTCTGTGGTGCGCATCATCGTTTTAGTGACAGTGGTCTTGCTGAGCGCTTGTAGCGTACTGCCACCGCTGCCCGAATGGCAGGGTCCGGAAGGGCGGGACCACGCCGATCTCGGCCTTATCGTCGATCTGCGCAATGACGCTGTGCTGACCCCGGCTCAGCTCGTCGCCAGGTTGCAGGACAGCGAGGCCCTGCTGGTCGGCGAGCGCCACGACAATCCCGATCACCATGCGCTGCAGCTCTGGCTGCTGCAGGCGCTGGAGCAGCAACGCCCGCAGGGCAGCCTGCTGCTGGAAATGCTCGAGCCCGGCCAGCAGGCGCGTGTCGACAGTGTGCGTCGAGACCTTCGCGCGGGCCATGCACAGGGCGATCTTGCCCAGGCGCTGGACTGGCAGAAGGGTTGGGACTGGAACCTCTACGGGCCTTTGGTCAGCCATGCGCTGATGCAGTCCTATCCGCTGTTGCAGGCAAATCTTGGACGCGACGAGATCATGTCCATCTACCGGGCCGCTCCCCGGTTGCAGGGGCGCGCTTCGGCAACGACCACGGTGAGGGATGCTCTGCTCGCGCAGATCGAAACCTCGCATTGCGGCATGCTGCCGGCAAGCCAGCTGCCGGCGATGCTGGCGGTGCAACAGCAGCGTGATCGACGCATGGCCGAACGTCTGCTCGCGGCGCCAAAGCCCGCGATGCTGCTGGCGGGGGCGTTCCATGTGCGGCGTGACCTGGGAGTGCCGCTGCATATCGAGGATCTGGCAAACATGCCTGTCACGGTGCTGATGCTTGCCGAGGTCGGCGAGAGGGTATCCGCCGAGCAGGCAGACTTCGTCTGGTATACACCGGCACAACCAGAGCAGGATCATTGCGAGCAACTGCGGCAGCGCGGCAAATAGCGCAGCTTTATCTGCCGCGAGCAGAAGACAGGCAAAAAAAGACCCGGCAGAGCCGGGTCAAAACCGTGATTAGCCTGATGAGGAGATAACCTGAAGGATCGACTGCCTGAGCCTTCAGCTATCGGCTGACCTCGCGATCAGTTGCGATAATAATAACAATTCTCATTTCTGCGTCAACAGGCATTCGTAAAAATATATGTGCGGCCGCGAGAGCGGATCGCTAGACGGCGACATTGACCCGCAGGTGAGTGACTTCCTTGTTCAGCAGGTCGATGCGTCGGGCCATGCTCTCGATCAGGCTGTGCGCGATGCGCGGGTTGCTTTGCGTCAGGCCGAGGAACTGTTCCTTGGGAATGACCATGACAGTGCATGGCTCGCTGGCGACCACGGTTGCGCTGCGCCGCTCGCGGGTGAACACCGCCATGGCCCCGAAAATCTCGTCCTTCTGTACGTCGCCAACCTTCTGTCCGTCGACGATGGCTTCGGCGTGGCCTTCGATGATGATGAATACATTGTCCGCTTCGTCGCCCTGGCGAATGAGCTCCTCGCCTACGGCGAAATGCTTGAAGCCGGTAGCGGGGCGGATTTCCGGCTGCTTGAGGCGCGCCAGGGCGTCGCCCAGCAATGCGGTGTGACCGATCAGGTACTGAGTGAACAACTCCTGGCGGTGCTCGTCGGCATGGATGTGCTGGAACACGGCGTTGCGCGAGTAGGGCACCAGGCTGATGGGCTCGTCGCTGCAATAGCGGCACTCGGGCAGATCGCTCGACTGGCGCAGGCCGACCAGATCGCCTTCCTGGAGGTAGAACAGTGGTTTGCCATCGATCAGCGCATGCAGCAGCCCGGTCTCGATAATCAACAGCTGCTGCGCAGGCAGCTCCGCGCACAGGTCGTCGGTGTGTTTGAGTTCAAGGTTGGGGCCCGATGGCTGCAGACCTTCCAGCAGCTGGGTGGGAATGGTTTGCAGGCGAGTGATCAGGCGATCGGCGTACGCCGGTTGCTCCCCGAGTAAATACATGTCGGTAATCCTTGAACGAAACGGACAGACGATTGGCAGGGTCACGTCGGCGCACAATAGGCCTGGTCGGGCGAGCGAGTAAATCACGCCGCGCAGAGGTTGTGAGCTAGCTCTAGTTGTCGAGTTCGCTGCCCAGGTTCCGATTCAGTTCTTCCTTCAGCGGGGCCGGCAGTTGCTGCCAGGGCACGTCGCGCAGGGCGCCTTCGATGGCATACAGCAGCACCTTCGACGCGCCAAACCCACGTGCCTTCACCGCGCGATAGGAGCTCACCGCACCCAGTCGGCGCAGATCCGCAGCAGTGTGGATGCCCGATGCGTGCAGCCACTGCACCGAGGTCTTGCCGAGATTGCGGAGCGAAAGCAGTTCGTCGTGCATGGCGGCATCCTTGCGGTGCTAGCGGTTGGGGAAGCCTGCAAGCAGGTGCAGCGGCCAGCGGATGGGTCGCCGCTGCAGGGGTGGCCCCCAGGCGGTCGCCAGTTCCGGCTCCAGCAGCGCGATGGGGTCGCGGCCATGTTGGCGTTGCCATTGTTTGACCGCTGACCAGGTGCGCAGGTAGCCAAGCAGCTCGGCAAGGTTCCAGTGCGCTTCGATGGCGAAGCCCGGCGTATCGATGCGGGCGAACGGCAGTGGGATGTCGCTGTAGCCGGCATCGACGCTGGCCCGACCGGCGGGCCAGTAACCATCGAGTGTCGTCCCGTAAAGCCGTCGAATGAGCGGGTCCAGCGTCGGCGATACCTCCAGCAGGCTGTAGCACCAGGCGCAGAACAGCCCACCCGGTTTCAGCGCTTGTCGCACCTGATCGAAAAACGCCGGGGTGGCAAACCAGTGCAGTGCCTGGGCGACGACCAGCAGGTCGAGCTGGCCGCTGCGAAGGGGCAGGCGCTCCGCCTGGGCGACGAAACGCTGTACGTCCGCCCAACCGTCGCCCGCGGCAAGTTGCTCGACGCTGGCATCGCAGGCCAGCACTTGGCGGAAGTGGCTCCTCAGCGGAAGGCTGGCCTGACCGTTCCCGGCGGCCAGATCCAGCGCATTGTCGGTCGCCTCGCATTGACTGGCGAGCCAGGCAAAAAGCGCCTCCGGGTAGGTCGGGCGGTAACGGGCGTAGTCATCGGAGCGGCTGGAAAACAGCTGAACGCTGTCTCCGGCTCGGGAGAGGCGGGGTTCGCTGGCAGGCATAGGCATTCCCACGGTTGTTATACCGGGAGTATAGAGGCACCGCCGCGGCCTGCCCGCGACGGTGCCTAACGGTCAAAGCCCCGGCAGGCGCTGGCGGATGTTGGCGACCAGCTCGTCGAGGCTGCCGGCATCCTGTGTCTGGACCCGGCAGCTGTGCAGGCGCTCGCTGTCGCTCAGCGGCTCGCGGCTGGCCTGCTGCGCGCGGACCACCTCCATTGTCGCGTCGGACGGATCGGTGCCTTCGGCCTGACGCTGAGCGAGCCACTGGGCGATCACCGCTTCCGGAGCCTCGCAATCGAGGATGAGGAACGGTACGCCGGTCGCTTCGGCCGCCTGCCATGCCGTCTGGCGTTGCGACTGCTTCAGGTAGGCTGCGTCGATGACCACGGCGAACCCGGCCTGCAGTGCGGCAGTCGCCAGCTGGTGCAGGTGGCGATAGGTCGCTTCGCTGGCTTGCTGGCTGTAGATGCCGCTATCGAGCTGGCCTGCCTGGGCCTCGGCCTGCTCGCCGTGCAGACGCTTGCGCTCGACATCCGAGCGCAGACGCACCGCGCCCAGCGCTTCGACCAGGCGTAGCGCGACGTGACTCTTGCCGACGGCCGATACACCGTGAGTGATGGCGAGGAAGCGGGACGGAATCGCGCTGTAGCTTTCGGCGAGATTGGCGTAACTGCGGTACTGGCGCAGGATAACCTTGCGCTGCACGGCGTCCTGCTCCTGATACAGGCGGAACAGGCTGACCTTGCCGCGAACCAACGCACGATAGGCCTTATAGAGGTTGAGCAGCGCCAGCGCGGCATAGTCGCCGGTGTGCTCCAGCCAGCCATTGATGAAGCGCCGGGCCTGGCATTTCAGTCCGCGATCCTCAAGGTCCATGGCCAGGAAGGCGGCATCCGAGGCGACATCGATCAGGCGGAACGGCTCGTTGAATTCGATGCAGTCGAACAGCACGACCTTGCCATCGATCAGCGTGGCATTGCCCAGGTGAAGGTCGCCATGGCATTCGCGAACGAAGCCTTGCTGGCAGCGCTGTTCGAGCAGTGGGCGCAGGCGCGTGATGCTGGTTTCGGTCCAGTCTTCGAGAGCGTCCAGCTGGCGCAGGTCTTCCGGCTCGCTGAGCAGCGGGCGTATCTGTTCGAAGTTCTGCCGCATCGGTGCGACGATCGCATCGGCGCTGTTCAGCGCGTGGTCCGCCTGTACCTGCGGGGTGCTGAGGTGGAAGCTTGCGATCTGCTCGGCCAGAGCGTCGATATGCGCATCGGTCAGCTCGCCGCGGGCCTGGACCTCGGCCAGCAGCTGGGACTGCGGGAACTCGCGCATCTTCAGCACGTACTCGAAGGGATTGCCGTCGCCGCCGATCACCGGAGCATCAGGCGAGCCGGTGACAGGCAACACTTCCAGGTAGAGGTCAGGTGCCATGCGCTGGTTGAGGCGCAGCTCTTCTTCGCAGAAATGCTTGCGCAAGGCCAGATCGGTGAAGTTGAGGAAGCCGAAGTCCACCGGCTTCTTGATCTTGTACGCGTACTGGCCGGTGAGGATCACCCAGGAAATATGGGTTTCGATGACCCGAAAGCCTTCGGTGGGGTGCGGATACAGGGCAGGATTCTGCAGGGCGGCGATCAGTGCTTGGCTCACGGTCATTCCTTGTCGAAGTTCTTGAACGGGGCGTGCGAGTCCACTGCGAAGCAGTCCACACAGTCGTAAAGTCGCCGGCATTATGGCCGCTGAGCGTTGCGCTGCAAACCGCTGAGAGGCCGTCAATCCGCTGCGGCAAAGTGCGTATAATGCGCCGCCATGACTAAACCTCGCTCCCCTCGAAATCGCTCCAAGCGCCGCTCCAGTGGTGCTCGCCCCTGGTTGGGCTGGGCGGTCAAGCTCTCCATTGTCGGCCTGGTGATCCTGGCCGGTTTCGCCATCTATCTCGATGCTGTCGTGCAGGAGAAATTCTCCGGCAAGCGCTGGACGATTCCGGCAAAGGTCTATGCGCGGCCGCTGGAACTGTTCGTCGGTCAGAAGCTGGACAAGAACGACTTCCTTGCCGAGCTGGACGCTCTTGGCTATCGGCGCGAGCGCTCGGTCAGCGGCCCGGGCGGCGCTTCGGTTGCCGGCAACGACATCGAACTGCACACCCGCGGCTTCCAGTTCTACGAAGGCGCCGAGCAGTCGCAACGGTTGCGGGTCCGCTTCTCCGGCGATTTCGTTGCTGGCCTCAGCAGCGCCAACGGGAGCGTTCTGCCTGTGGCGCGTCTGGAGCCCGTGCTGATTGGCGGGTTGTATCCGGCGCACAACGAGGATCGCATCCTGATCAAGCTGGATCAGGTGCCGCCGTATCTGGTGGAAACGCTGGTTGCGGTCGAGGATCGGGAATTCTTCAATCACTTCGGTGTGTCGCCCAAATCCATTGCCCGCGCGGTCTGGGTCAACCTGACTGCCGGCCAGGTTCGCCAGGGTGGCAGTACCCTGACCCAGCAGTTGGTCAAGAACTTCTACCTGACCAACGAGCGCAGCATGACCCGCAAGATCACCGAAGCGATGATGGCGGTGCTGCTTGAGCTGCATTACGACAAGCAGGAAATTCTCGAGGCTTATCTGAACGAGGTGTTTCTCGGTCAGGATGGTCGTCGCGCGGTGCACGGGTTCGGCCTGGCCAGTCAGTACTTCTTCGGTCAGCCGCTGGCCGAGCTGAAGCTGCCGCAGGTGGCGTTGCTGGTCGGCATGGTCAAGGGGCCAACCTACTACAACCCGCGGCGCAATCCCGAGCGTGCCTTGGAAAGGCGCAATCTGGTGCTCGATCTTTTGGCCGAGCAGCAGGTCATCAGCGCCGATGAGGCGGCCAAGGCCAAGCAGGCGCCACTGGGGGTAACTCAGCGCGGCAGCATGGCGGACAGCTCCTATCCGGCCTTCCTCGACCTGGTCAAGCGCCAGCTGCGAGAGGACTATCGGGACGAGGACCTTACCGAAGAAGGGCTGCGCGTCTTCACCAGCTTCGATCCGGTGCTTCAGCTGAAGGCCGAGCAGGCCATGAGCGAAACCCTCAAGCGACTCGGCAAGGCCACCGAGGGCGTCGAGGGCGCAATGATCGTCACCAATCCGGAAACCGGTGAGATCCAGGCCATGCTGGGCAGCCGCCAGCCAGGCTTTGCCGGCTTCAACCGGGCACTGGATGCCTCACGACCGATCGGTTCGCTGATCAAGCCTGCCATCTACCTGGCCGCACTGGAGAAGCCCAGCCAGTACACGCTGACCAGTCTGCTCGAGGATGAGCCCTTCTCCGTGAAAGGTGCCGATGGGCAGGTCTGGAAGCCGCAGAATTATGGGCGTCAGGCCTATGGAACGGTGTATCTGTATCAGGCGCTCGCCAATTCCTACAACCTGTCGACCGCGCGGCTCGGGCTCGATCTGGGCGTGCCGAACGTGCTGAAGACGCTCGAGCGCCTGGGTGCATCACCCAAATGGCCGGCTTACCCGTCGATGCTGCTGGGGGCCGGCGGCCTGCGTCCGATCGAAGTGGCCGATATGTATCAGACGCTTGCCAACGGTGGCTTCAACACCCCGCTGCGGGGCATTCGCAGCGTGTTGACCGCCGACGGCGAGCCGCTCAAGCGTTATCCGTTCCAGATTCAGCAGCGCTTCGATCCGGGTGCGATCTACCTCACCCAGTACGCCATGCAGCGCGCCATGCGCGAGGGCACCGGGCGCTCGGCATACAACCGACTGCCGCAGTCGCTCAATCTGGCCGGCAAGACCGGCACCACCAACGATTCGCGTGACAGCTGGTTCGCCGGCTTCAGCCAGGATCTTCTGGCAGTGGTCTGGCTGGGGCGCGACGACAACGGCAAGACGTCTCTGACCGGGGCCACCGGGGCGCTGCAGGTATGGACCGACTTCATGCGACGGGCCGACCCGCTGCCGTTGCAGATGCCGGTTCCGGACAATGTCACCTACGCCTGGGTCGATGCCCGTAGCGGACTGGGTACCGACGAACGCTGCCCGGATGCCGTGCAGATGCCCTATATTCGCGGCAGCGAACCGGCGCCGGGGCCGGGCTGCGGCATACAGGCCCCTGCAGAGTCGGTCATGGATTGGGTGCGTGGCTGGTTGCAGTGACGGTGCAGCCGACGTGCATTCCGTGCTTTTTTGTGAAGAGGTCAGAAAGTGAATAAGCAGTGGATAGCTGTTGTAGCAGCAGTGGTTCTGATCCAGGGTTGCGCGACGGTGGACCGTCGTTCGATACCCGTCGTCGACGCCGGCGCGCCTGTTTCCGAGGAAATGGCCGCGCGGCAGGCCTATCGCGCACCCGCTGCCACGGCCGCGGCCCAGGTGCCACGGCAGCAGCAGGAAGATTCCGGTGTCGTGGTGATGGTGCCGCAAGGATCATCGGCGCCCCTTGAAACCTTCGCAGCGCCGGACGTGCCTTTTTCTTCTTCCAGTGGCGCCGCCAGTGGTTCGCAGCCAGCCTGGCAGCCCGCACCATCGATCTCCGCACCGCCCAGCACGCCACAGCCAAGCATGCCCAGCGGCATTCCTTCCTCAGGTAGCGGTCTGGCGGCTGACGAGCAGCTTGATGGCCCGGTCCTGGCGTTGCTCACCACCGCGCAGCAGCAGCAGGGCGGCGGCGACCTGAACGGTGCCGCCTCGAGCCTCGAGCGCGCTCAGCGCATTGCGCCACGCGAGCCGCAGGTGCTTTACCGTCTCGCCCAGGTCCGTCTGGCTCAGGGCGACGCGACCCAGGCCGAACAGTTGTCACGTCGAGCGTTGAGTTACGCCAGTGGTCGGCCAGCCTTGCAGGCCAGTCTCTGGGAGCTGATCGCCCAGGCGCGTGAGCGGCAGGGCGACAGTGCGGGTGCGGCCCAGGCCCGTGAGCGGGCCAAGGTCAGTCTGTGATGGATCGCCGGCTGCCGGAGATTGCCCAGCAGCTGCTGCTGATCGAGCGCGAGCTGCGGGTGCTGGGGCTGTGGAGTGTGGATTCGCCGGCGCCAGAGGCTCTGGCCAGCGTGGAGCCGTTCTGCGTCGACACGCTGCGCTTCGAGCAGTGGTTGCAGTGGATTTTCCTGCCGCGGATGAAGGCCATCGTCGAGGCAGATCAGCCTTTGCCTGCCGCCTCCGGCATCTGCGCCATGGCCGAAGTGGTCTATCGGGAGTCCCAGGTGGTGACGCTGCTTGAGGCCCTGCGCGGCTTCGATGCGCTGATCGACAGCTCTTCGCGCTAGCGCCGCGTTTGGCGGCGCCAGTCGCTCAGATGGCGCTCAGTTGCAGTTTTCCGCAATCTTGTCGCGGGTTTCCGAGATTCGCGCCTGTCGCTCTTCCTCGGTGACCCGCCGCGTTTCACCATTCTCTTCGACCCGCACGCGCGGATTGTTCTGCAACTGGGCCAGGTTGGTACGCAGGGTTTCGCAATAACGCTTGCGCTCGGCCTCCTGCGCGGCCACTTGCTGCTTGACCTTGCGGTCGATGGTGCGCTGGTCGGGTTCGGCGTCGATTTCCTGTACCGCCGGTGCCGGCGGCGTTACCGATTTGCCTGGCGCGACGACCGTGTTCACGGTTTCCACCTGCTGCCCCTGCGGCGGCTGAGCGCCAAAATGCGTGACGCCCTGGGCATCTACCCATTTGTACACCTGGGCCGCCATGGCGTTGCCACAAAGGGCCAGCATCAGGCCGCTCGCAAGAAACATCAATCGCATGCTGTTACCTTCATCGGGTCGGAAAACGGCCTCCACTATACCCAAAAGACAGAGCCGCGCTTCTGCGCCCCGTCACAGCTCGAGGTTGGCCAAACGCAACGGCAGGCTTGACTTGCGGGTGCTGAATCCGAACAATCCGAGGCTTGCTGTCCTGAGTCGCCTCGCCGCAAGCGATACCGGCTCAGTCTAGACAGACATGAGGTGCTACCCGCGCCGACCTGCATCACCCGCAACGCGTTACCTCGCGCTGGGTGGAGAGCCCGCGACACCAGGGACTCTTCCAATACTGGCTCAATCAGTGGCTGACGTAGTCGGCGACCACCGTCGCTCATGCCCTGTTGGCAGTAAACCTATTTCTGGCGGCTCCGGCTTGGACCGCTATCTGGCGTTTCAGAGGTGAACAACGTGGAACTCTTATCCGGCGCTGAAATGGTCGTCCGCTCCCTGCGTGACGAAGGCGTTAAGTACATCTACGGGTACCCGGGCGGTGCCGTTCTGCATATCTACGATGCGCTTTTCAAGGAAAAGGCCATCGAACATATCCTGGTTCGTCATGAGCAGGCTGCCACCCACATGGCCGATGGCTATGCACGCGCGACTGGCAAGGCCGGCGTGGTGTTGGTGACCTCCGGCCCTGGCGCGACAAATGCCATCACCGGTATCGCCACTGCCTTCATGGACTCGATCCCGATGGTGGTCATTTCCGGTCAGGTGCCGAGCACCATGGTCGGTACCGACGCCTTCCAGGAAACCGACATGATCGGCATCTCCCGGCCGATCGTTAAGCACAGTTTCATGATCAAGCATCCTTCGGAAATCCCCGAAGTGATGAAGAAGGCGTTCTACCTCGCAGAGTCCGGGCGTCCAGGGCCGGTTGTCATCGATATTCCGAAAGACATGACCAACCCGGCCGAAAAATTCGAATACGTTTATCCGAAGAAGGCCAAGCTGCGTTCGTACAGCCCGGCCGTACGTGGGCATTCGGGGCAGATTCGCAAGGCGGCGGAGTTGCTGCTGGGCGCCAAGCGTCCGATCATCTACGCCGGTGGCGGCGTGATCCTAGGCAAGGCCTCGGCACAACTGACCGAGCTGGCGAAGATGCTCAACCTGCCGGTGACCAATACGCTGATGGGCTTGGGCTGCTATCCGGGCAGCGACCGCCAGTTCGTCGGCATGCTGGGTATGCACGGCAGCTACACCGCCAACCTGGCGATGCATCACTCCGATGTGATTCTGGCGGTCGGCGCGCGTTTCGATGACCGCGTCATCAACGGCGCGACCAAGTTCTGCCCGAATGCCAAGATCATCCACATCGACATTGATCCGGCATCCATCTCCAAGACCATCAAGGCAGATATCCCGATCGTTGGCCCAGTCGACAGCGTGCTGACCGAGATGGTCGCCATCGTCAAGGAGATCGGCCAGGCGCCGAATGCCGAGACCGTGGCCAGCTGGTGGAAGCAGATCGACGAGTGGCGCGGCAATGGCCGGCTGTTCCCCTACAACGAGGGCGATGGTTCGATCATCAAGCCGCAGGCCGCAATCGAGGTGCTCTGCGAGGTGACCAAGGGCGAGGCCTATGTGGCATCGGACGTTGGTCAGCATCAGATGTTCGCCTGCCAGTACTACAAGTTCGACAAGCCCAACCGCTGGCTCAACTCGGGCGGCCTCGGCACCATGGGCTTCGGCCTGCCGGCAGCCATGGGGGTGAAGCTGAACTTCCCCGAAGCCGATGTCGCGGTGGTGACGGGTGAAGGCAGCATCCAGATGAACATCCAGGAGCTGTCCACCTGTCTGCAGTACGACTTGCCGGTGAAGATCATCAACCTCAACAACGGTGCGCTGGGCATGGTCCGTCAGTGGCAGGACATGGTGTACAACAGTCGCTACTCGCACTCGTACATGGAGTCTCTGCCGGACTTCGTCAAGCTGGCCGAAGCCTACGGGCACGTCGGCATGCGCATCACTGATCTCAAGGACCTCAAGCCGATGATGGAAGAGGCATTCGCCATGAAGAATCGCCTGGTCTTCCTCGATATCGCCGTCGACACCGCCGAGCACGTCTATCCGATGCAGATCAAGGATGGCGCGATGCGTGACATGTGGCTGAGCAAGACGGAGCGGACCTGATCATGAGACATATCATTTCCCTGCTGATGGAAAACGAACCGGGTGCGCTGTCTCGTGTGGTCGGCCTGTTTTCGCAGCGCAACTACAACATCGAAAGCCTCACCGTGGCGCCGACCGAAGACCCGACCCTGTCGCGTCTGACCTTGACCACCGTGGGCCATGAGGAAGTGATCGAACAGATCACCAAAAACCTCAACAAGCTGGTGGAAGTGGTCAAGCTCGTCGACCTGTCGGAGAGCGCCCATATCGAGCGTGAACTGATGCTGATCAAGGTCAAGGCCACCGGCGCCCAGCGCGCCGAGGTCAAGCGCACCACCGACATCTTCCGCGGACAGATCGTCGATGTGACCACCAGCGTCTATACCATTCAGCTGGCCGGAACCAGTGACAAATTGGACAGCTTCATCCAGGCCATTGGTACCGCTTCGATCCTCGAGGTGGTGCGCAGCGGTGTCACCGGAATCTCTCGCGGCGACAAAGTGCTGAGTATCTAACGGCTGGCGGACACCTCGTCTCGTCAGTCAGCAACGTTTTATCGAATGGCCCACGAGGCCGGCAACAGGGGTAATTCATGAAGGTTTCTTACGATAAAGACTGCGACCTCTCCATCATCCAGGGCAAGAAGGTCGCCATCATCGGTTACGGCTCCCAGGGCCACGCGCATGCGTGCAACCTGAAGGACTCCGGCGTCGACGTCACCGTTGGTCTGCGCCCGGGCTCGTCCTCCATCGCCAAGGCCGAAGCGCATGGCCTGAAGGTCAGCGACGTGCCGGCAGCCGTTGCCGCCGCCGACCTGGTAATGATCCTCACCCCGGACGAATTCCAGGGTCGCCTGTACAAGGAAGAGATCGAGCCGAACCTGAAGCAGGGCGCCACCCTGGCGTTCGCCCACGGTTTCTCGATCCACTACAACCAGGTCGTGCCGCGTGCCGATCTCGACGTGATCATGATCGCTCCGAAGGCTCCGGGCCACACCGTGCGCTCCGAGTTCGTCCGTGGCGGCGGTATCCCTGACCTGATCGCGATCTACCAGGACGCGTCCGGCAATGCCCGTAACGTCGCGCTGTCCTACGCCTGTGGCGTCGGCGGCGGTCGTACCGGCATCATCGAAACCACCTTCAAGGACGAAACCGAAACCGACCTGTTCGGCGAGCAGGCCGTTCTCTGCGGCGGTTGCGTCGAGCTGGTCAAAGCCGGTTTCGAAACCCTGGTCGAAGCGGGCTACGCTCCGGAAATGGCCTACTTCGAGTGCCTGCACGAGCTGAAGCTGATCGTCGACCTGATGTTCGAAGGCGGTATCGCCAACATGAACTACTCGATCTCCAACAACGCCGAGTACGGCGAGTATGTCACCGGTCCGGAAGTCATCAACGCCGAATCCCGTGCTGCCATGCGCAACGCTCTGAAGCGCATCCAGAACGGTGAGTACGCCAAGATGTTCATCACCGAAGGTGCTGCCAACTATCCGTCCATGACTGCCTACCGCCGCAACAACGCGGCCCATGGCATCGAAGTGGTCGGCGAGAAGCTGCGCGCGATGATGCCCTGGATCGCGGCGAACAAGATCGTCGACAAGAGCAAGAACTGATCGGTTTTCTGCTCAAGAAAACGCGGCTTCGGCCGCGTTTTTTCGTTCTGCACCCCAGGCTTCTGGTATAAATCGCGGGTTTGGCCAGGCTGAACCGTGGGTGTGCCGATCTGGTCGAAATCTATCCGTACCTGTTGTAGAAGGTGAATGCGCATGAGTGGACAATCCGAAGAGCCGAACAAGCCAGTCGAGCCAGAGAGCATTCTGCCGATCGACGAGCATGTGGAGGAAACCCAGGAGGCCGACGGCCGCAAGGTCCGCCACCGGGGCATCTACCTGCTGCCGAACCTGTTCACCACTGCCAACCTTTTCGCAGGGTTCTTCTCGATCATCACGGCGATCAACGGCAATTTTTATGTGGCCGCGGCGACGGTCTTTGTCGCGATGGTGCTTGATAGTCTGGACGGACGCGTTGCGCGCCTGACCAATACTCAGAGTGCCTTTGGTGCCGAGTACGACTCGCTGTCGGATATGGTGGCGTTCGGTCTGGCGCCCGCTGTGCTGGCGTATGAATGGGCGTTGTCGGGGTTGGGTAATGTCGGGCTCACGGTCGCCTTTATCTACGTTGCCTGCGCCGCGCTGCGCCTGGCGCGCTTCAATACGCAGATCGGCAAGGTGGACAAGCGCTGGTTCATCGGGCTGGCCAGTCCGGCTGCAGCAGGTGTGGTGGCCGGTTGGGTCTGGGCGGTGTGGGCGCTCGACGAGACGGGTATTCGCGGCGTCGACCTGCCGCTGGTGCTGGTCATGCTCTTTGCGCTGATGGTAGCCGCTGCCGGTCTGCTGATGGTCAGCAACATCAAGTACTACAGCTTCAAGGATCTCGATCTGAAGGGGCGCGTTCCTTTCGTTGCGATTCTGGTCGTGGTGCTGGTGTTTGCGGTGGTATTCAGCGACCCGCCTCGTATTCTCCTGCTGATTTTCCTCGCCTATGCAGTTTCGGGTCCCGTTCAGTACCTGATGCAACTGCGTCGGCGCAAGCGCGTCGAGGGTTGATTTTCCCCCTGGCTGCGCGTATTGCTCGTCTGTAGTCGATACGCGGAGCTGGCCATGCTCATCAGAATCCCCGCAGGCGGTGATTGTCATGAATCCGAGGTGACGCCGGAGGCGATCTATCGAAGCCGGCGTCGCTTCATTCAGGGGGCGGCGCTTGCTGGGGCGGCCGTGGGGGTGCCCTTGCTGGCTAGGGCGGCCGAGCAATATCCCGGCGTCCCGGCGTCTCCAGCCCCGCCTTGGTTCGTTGGCAAGCTGGGCGACGCCCGCTGGCGCGCTGTCGTCGCGCAAGGCGAAGCCATCACGCCGTATGCCGATGCCACCCAGTACAACAACTTCTATGAGTTCGGTCCCAACAAAGGCGATCCAGCCCGTTACGCCGCGGAGTTGAAAGTCGAGCCGTGGACAGTGTTGGTTGATGGCGAAGTCGAAAAGCCGGGGCGCTATTCGCTCGATGACCTTTTTGCTGAAGGCCAGCTGGAGGAACGGATATATCGGCTGCGATGCGTGGAGGCCTGGTCCATGGTGATCCCCTGGCTGGGATTTCCGCTTGCCGACCTCGTTCAGATGGTCCGCCCCCTTTCAGCTGCGAAGTTCGTCCGCTTCGAAACGGCCTACCGGCCCGACGAGATGCGTGGAACTCGCTCCAGCTTTGCGTTGATCGATTGGCCGTACGTAGAAGGATTGCGCATGGACGAGGCGATGCACCCCCTCAGCCTGCTGGCGGTTGGAATGTATGGGCGGGTACTGCCTAATCAGAATGGCGCACCACTGCGGCTGGTCGTACCTTGGAAGTATGGCTTCAAAAGCATCAAATCGATCGTGCGGATCAGCTTTGTACGCGAGCAGCCGCGTACTACGTGGCAGTCGATGGCTCCTGAAGAGTATGGGTTCTACGCCAACGTAAATCCGCAAGTTTCCCATCCACGTTGGTCGCAGGCTCGTGAGCGGCGCCTTCCAGGCAGCCTTTTCAGCCCCAACGTGCGGGATACGCTGCTGTTCAATGGCTATGCCGATCAGGTGGCGGATTTGTACGCCTCGATGGATCTCACCAAGGACTACTGATGCGCTACCCGTGGTGGCGGCTGTGCGTATTTCTATGCGCCGCGAGCGTGCCTGTGTACTGGCTGTATCTCGCCTGGACGCTTGCGCTGGGTCCCGATCCGGGAAAGGTGCTGGTGGATAACCTCGGGCAGGGCGCGTTGGTTCTCTTGCTTCTGACGCTTGCCATGACGCCCCTGCAGCGGGTCACGGGGTGGGGCGGCTGGCTCGCTGTGCGGAGACAGCTTGGACTTTGGTGCTTCAGCTATGCATTGCTGCATCTCGCTAGCTACCTTTTCTTTCTGTTGGGTGCTGAATTCTCACGTTTGCCCGAAGAGTTGAGCGAGCGCCCCTATATTCTGGTCGGGATGCTCGGGTTGCTGGGGCTGACAGTTTTGGCCGCTACCTCCTCTCGATGGAGCATGCGCCGTCTCGGTAAGCGCTGGAAAACCTTACACCAGCTGATCTACGTCATCGTCATTGTGGTGCTGCTGCATATGCTCTGGGTTGTACGTGCCGATGCTGGCAGGTGGGCGCTTTATGCTGGCGTGGCCGCGATCCTGCTTGCTCTACGATTTCCAGCCGCGGCTTCTGCTTTGGGGCGAGTCCGTACGCGAAAGAACAAAGTTCGCAACAAAACCGAAATAAACGGTTGACGGCTGTTTTCAGGTGCCTATAATGCGCACCACTTCCGGTGCAGTCCTCAAGCAAAACCTCTTGTAAATCAAAAGGTTAGCTAAATAAAAGGGTTGCGCTGGTGGCGGATTCGAGTAGAATGCGCTGCGCTGACAGGGTGGTGGTTGAGTCCTGTTGGTGGCTTCGGTCGGATTGATCGAAAGCGGTTGAAAGAGGTGGTTGACAGCGGTTTTGGACGCTGTATGATTCGCCTCCCGCTGACGAGAGATGCAG
>Ga0247728_10033_pt1 | contig 136069 bp, 104 predicted proteins | sample SalenrCarbi39_FD_183048 | JGI IMG/M metagenome (GOLD analysis project Ga0247728, IMG submission 183048) | Saline wetland microbial communities from Lincoln, Nebraska, United States - Carb-i39 | ecosystem: Environmental > Aquatic > Non-marine Saline and Alkaline > Salt marsh | place: USA...
GCGACTGGTCGGTGTCGGCCGAGACGGCGACATTCCAGCGAATGGTATTCATAGCGTTCTCCGCTAATAGGTGTTTGTGTGTTTATACGCCAATCACAAAGGGCGATGCAATGGTTCGACAAAACGATGGTTTTCCCGAACTAACCAGACGCCACAAGGGTTTGCGGGCAGGCGCTGGGCTTAAGTGCACTTTCTGTTCCGTTGCTCCCCAAACCCCCTCGACCGGCCTCTCATTGGACAGCACGACATTCGGTGCCGTTAGCCAGTGGAGCGCACCTCCTAGATCCCCATCGTACAGCTCCAATAGCGCATCGAGGATCTCGATAAGACGACAGAACACCTCACCAGCCTGTATAGACATCACGGCACTGCCGGGGGACGCAGTGATCCACTGCGCGATCTGCGCTGGCGATCGCTCCAACTCGCTTGCCAAATCGGAGATCAACGACACCGGCAGGCCCGCCAGTACGGCGACGTGCAGATAGTAGTGGCCTCTCGGCAAATCCAGTTTTTCGCGGAGCCTTTCCATAACTGCCTCCAGGATAATTGGCCATTTGATAATGTCATCTTGGCCCCGAGTTTGCGCATGATGGTCTCGAACCATCCGCACCGTAGCTTCGAGAGAGAGCGAATGAACACTATCTGAAGGCTACTCGGCAGTGCGAGAGGGCTTTGGCAGTGACGCTTTGATCGGTGTTATTATTGAAACCTGCCCAAGAGCTTCCTCTCCCGGGTGCGTGTACCGGTGATGAAACTTGGTTTGAGGCGGTCTCGTTGAGGCCGCCTTTGTCGCTTCTGGGAGAGCCCCCAGTACTAAGCAGCCGTTATGCGTCGAAGCGCAAAGCCTCGACCAAAGCTGTTCGCAGGCCCTCTAACTCGGCATTTCTCCAATCTTATGAACTCGCGCTGGGTACGGACGGCGGGAATTATCTGCAATTATCTCGGCATAGATAATTGATCAATATTTAGCCGCCACTACTGAGCAGCGCCTCTCAAAGTTAATCCTTTAGATACAGCAGGTTACAGAACGAATGTCCTAATTTTTGCCTTATCTCGGCATGCCCCCTAATGCGGAAAATGGCTGCTGCGAGGTGCTCGCGGCGGCCAAAAACGGAGAACTGAGCGGGTTACCTGGTCGATTTTGATCGACGGCCCGCTTTCAAAAGCAGCAAGGGCTGAAGTCGACCGGAAATACAGGGTTACTTCAGACCTTCCTTAGGTAGCGGCCATTGCTGCGAGTGAACAACGCGCCAACTTCCGTTCGACAGACATTCACGGCGATCGCCAGGCAAAACAGCGGGAACGAGAGGCGTCCCAGAATGAACAGGTTATCCAGTGATGGCCATGCCAGACGCATGTGGTCGAGCACCATCGTGAGCAGGGCGATCCACTTGATGAGGTCCTGTCCGTTGTGTCGTTCAACCCGCGAAGGTGGTGATTCGTACGCGCTCAACTCAGGTTCTCCAGGATGAGAATCGCAAGGACCAGATACCGTCCGCCCTTGGCGAGCGTGACGATCAGGACGAACCGCCAGAGCGGCTCTTTCATCACGCCGGCGATCACGGTTAGCGGGTCTCCAATGATGGGTACCCAACTGAGCAGCAGCGACCAGTACCCGTAACGTTCATAGGAGGCTTTGGCTTTTTCGAAGGCCGCTTGCTTTACCGGAAACCAGCGCTTTTCGCGATAAGCCTCGATACCTCGTCCCAGCAGCCAGTTCACAACCGATCCGAGTACGTTGCCTGTGGTGGCCACCACCAGCAGGATGGCTGTGGAAAAACGCTCGGATATCAGCAGTCCGCCCAGCACTGCCTCCGATTGCATGGGCAGCAGGGTTGCCGCGCCGAATGCAGCCAGAAACAGGCCGAGGTAACCGCCGTACTCAAACATTCAACAACCGAGCACCGTGCCTACAGGTATTTGGTGATTTGCTTGAATTCGTCCAGTGCCGAACGGTCGCCCTTGCTCAGGGCTGTCACCGAGTCTTCCAGGCAATGGTCGATGTGGTCCTGGATCAGTGTCCGCTTCGCCTGGCACACGGCCTTTTCAACAGCATGGAGCTGCTGGGCGATGTCCACGCATTCACGTCCTTCATCGATCATGGTGATGATGCTGCGCAGGTGGCCGTCCGCTCGCTTGAGGCGTTTGATGATGGCGTCGTGAGTCTGGTGGGTATGAGCGTGACCATGCGGTTGGTCGTGAACGTGTTCTGACATGACTTGAGTCTCAGACGGCGATACTTTACGCTCTGCATGCTATCCCCCTGGGGGGGTTGGGTCAAACGCGCTATTTCACACCGTGTTTCAACCGGATAAGCATTGGGATGTCTCGTCGTTTTCTTTCAGCGACCATGATCGTGGCTTTGGCAATGGCCTTTCTGCTGGCCTGGACCGGTCATGCCTATTCACTTTCCGTCCTCTCGCAAATCACGGCAAAGAGCGCCCAGAGCCTGACTCATGATCACTCCCACGACTCGTCCCTGAGTTGTGCGCAGTGCTCTGATCACTACCACTCCCCCCTGACGCCCGATCACCAGCACGAAACGCCTCAGATACCAGCTGCAATCCACTTCTCCAGTCATTTCGAAGCCTCGGTACACCTGGCCATGCTGGGCGATTCCGTGCCTTGGCCCCCCATCTTCCGTATCGAACGCCCACCCCGTCCTGTGCTTGCTTCCTGACCAAGGCCGCTCTGCGGCCAACAATCACTGCAAGAAAGGATTGATCCATGCATTCGCACTCCCTAAAGGGTGGGGGCCTGTTCGCCATGCGTTCACGCCACCTGTTGTATCTGCTGTTCCTGCTCGTCGCCTCGCTGTTCATCGGCATGCCAGAAGCTCTGGCCCATGCCGTGGCCGAGGGTGACAAGGGCTTCATCCAGGAAAGCACCGGGGTCATGCTGATCCCCTTCATCTACATGGGCGCCAAGCACATGGTCACGGGATACGACCATCTGCTGTTCCTGTTCGGCGTCATCTTCTTCCTCTACCGGCTGAAGGATGTCGGCCTGTACGTCACGCTGTTTGCGGTCGGCCATTCGGTGACGCTGCTGATCGGCGTGCTGACGGAAGTCAGCATCAGCTCGTACGTCATCGACGCAATCATCGGTTTCTCGGTGGTGTACAAGGCCCTGGATAACCTGGGCGCCTTCCAGCGCTGGTTCGGCTATCAGCCGAACACCAAGGCCGCCACGCTGATTTTCGGCCTGCTGCACGGCTTCGGCCTGGCAACCAAGATCCAGGAATACGAGATCTCTCCCGATGGGCTGATCCCCAACCTGATCGCCTTCAACGTAGGGGTGGAGATCGGTCAGCTGATGGCGTTGAGCGCCATTCTGATCCTGATGGGCTTCTGGAGGCAGACCCCAAGCTTCTGGCGTCATGCCTATACCGCCAACGTCGCAATGATGAGTGCTGGTTTCCTGTTGATGGGTTACCAGATCTCCGGCCTGTTTCTGACCGCTTAAGGACTCCTGATCATGTTCAATTCTCCACTCCCATCGGCAAGCGAATTGCCGAGCAGCCGCCAACTCGTTCGTTCCACCGTCATTGCCCTGGCTGTCGCCATGGGCCTGCTGGTCACCGTGGTGATGCCTTCGGAATACGCGGTCGACCCGACCGGCCTGGGCCGCGCCATGGGCCTGACGCAAATGGGCGAGATCAAGATCACCCTCGCTGCCGAGGCTTTGGCTGACGAGGCTGCGTCGAAAGCGGCAGCTGCTCCGGCCCCAGCTCCTGTCGTTGCTGCTGCACCGGCACCTGCACCGGTAGCGCCACCCGTACAGCAAGTGGCAGCAGCCCCTCAGCCCGCGGCTCCCGTATCCAGCAAACCTGCTGCCAACGCCAAGTCCGATCAGGTCACCGTAACCCTGACGCCAGGCGAAGGTCGGGAGATCAAGCTGGAAATGCTCAAGGGCAGCACTGTGAGCTATGAATGGACCGCATCCGGCCCGGTCAACCACGACACCCACGGTGAGATCTACAACGCCGCCCAAGGCGATTTCCACAGCTACAGCAAAGGGCGTCAGGTGAAAGGCGACAAGGGCGACCTGACCGCGCTGTTCGATGGCACCCATGGCTGGTTCTGGCGTAACCGCACCAACGCCGATGTCACCATCGTGCTGAACACGACTGGCGACTACCTGAACGTGAAGAAGTAATCCCGCCGGGGCGAACCTGTTGTTCGCCCCGACTTTTTGATCTCAATTGGAATAGCTGAAGATGACTACCAAAATCCTCAAATCGCTCGTTGTGCTGAGCTTCCTCGGCCTGTTGGCTGCCTGCGGTGGTACTGATACCGAATCGAAGTCTGGCGATGCGGGTCACGGCCACTCGCACGAGTGATGCAAACAGGGCCGCTAAAGCGGCCCTGTTTCTTTCTGGATTACGCGAAGATCATCGATAGAACCCGTGCAACGCGGGCTTTATGGCTTTGGCCATTTCCGGTGATCGTCATCGATGACGAACGAGTGCGCATGCGCATTGCCGTTGGCCACGTGCGGGTGGTCTTCCGGCAGGTCATCGTGATTGTGCGCTACCACGTCTTCCTCATACTCCGGGCGCCAGATCCGCTTGCTCACCAGCCAGGCTACGGCGGCAACCAGACTCAGTCCGATGAACGAAGCCGTCAGGCTGACGCTTGCCCCCAACCATCCCGCGAGCGGGTAGGTGATCAGCCAGCAGGCGTGTGAAAGGGCGAACTGGGCGGCGAACAGCGCAGGTCGATCCTGGGCTGAGGACGAGCGCCGCAGAATGCGTCCGGACGGTGTCTGTGCCAGGGAGTAGCCGGCACCCAACACCAGCCACAACAGGATCAGCGCCGGGTAACTGGAGACGAAGGTACCCAGGATCAAACCGGCTACCAGCACGGCACCGCCGGCCAGCATCGCCTTGCGATCGTCCAGTCGTTCCAGCAGCTTGGGCAGCATCAGGGCGACCACCATCGAGCCACCGCCGAAGGCCATCAAGGCCATGGCGGTAGAGCTCTGGGGCAGCGCGAACTTGGATTGCACCAGTACCACGGTGTTGACGATGACCATGGCGCTGGCGGCTGCGATCGTCAGGTTCAGTGCAAGAAGGCCACGCAGCCGCGGGGTGCGCAGGAAAATCCGCATGCCCTTGGTGGTGCGTTCATAGATGCTGCGTTTGGGTCCTCGTGCCGCCAGGGGCAGCACCACGGTACCGACCATCGCGGCGGACACCAGGAAGCCCACCACCGTGCCCGCGAACAGGCTGTGGAAGCTGACCACCGTAAGCAACAGCGCGGCCAGCATCGGACTGATCACGCTTTCCAGGTCATAGGCCAGGCGCGAAAGGGAAAGCGCCCGGGTGTACTCGCGCTCATCCGGCAGGATGTCAGGGATGGTGGCCTGGAAGGTTGGCGTAAACGCCGCAGAGGCCGACTGCAGCACGAAAATCAGCACGTACACCTGCCAGATCTCGGTGACGAAGGGCAGCATCAGCGCGACCGCTGCCCTGACCAGATCGAGGGTGACCAGCATCGCCTTGCGCGGCAGATGCTCGGCGAACGCGGCGGCAACCGGTGCAACGCCGATGTAAGCCGCCATCTTGATGGCGAGCGCGGTACCCAATACAGCTCCCGCCTGGGCGCCGGCCAGGTCGAATGCCAGAAGCCCGAGGGCAACCGTCGCCAGACCAGTGCCCACCAGGGCGATCACCTGGGCCAGAAAGAGGTGTCGATAAGTACGATTTTTTAGAACGGATAGCATGCGCTACCTCCGGGTAGTGCGGGTGATTCATGTTTCTAGCGTATCCCCCCTGGGGGGATACGGTCAACGTGAGTGAATCGAACCCTCATCCCGGCAGTGCATTTTCCTGAGAACAGAGCTAAAGTAGAGATTCATACATTTTATGTTTGATTCTCTACATGAAAAATTGGCTTCTTCTTGTGTTGGCACTCCCCACGGCCAACGCGACCGAACGTATGCGTGCCTGGCGGGCGTTGAAGGCTTGCGGCGCTGCCGTGCTGCGCGACGGTGTGTACCTGTTGCCTGAGCAGGACGCGGGCCGCGAGGCGTTCGAGTCCGTGGAGCGCGATGTGACGGTCAGCGGCGGCACTGCGTTTCTGCTGGCATTCCCGGACGAAGAAACTCGCTTCGCCGGCCTGTTCGACCGGAGTGAGGAGTACAGCAAGCTGCGCGACGAAGTCGCCGCGTGCAGGGAGGGACTGCTTCCCGAGAACGCCCTGCAGGTCGCTCGCCAGGTCAGAAAACTGCGCAAGAGCTTCGCCCAGTTGGCCCTGATCGACTTCTTCCCCGGCGTTGCGAAGCAGCAGACGGAGACCGCGCTGGAAGCGCTGGAGACGGCAATCAGCCGTGCCCTCTCACCTGATGAACCGCACATTCAGGATCATCCCGTCACGCTGCTGGACCACAGTCATTACCAGGGGCGTCGCTGGGCAACCCGTCGACGTCCCTGGGTCGACCGGCTGGCCTGTGCCTGGCTCATCCAGCGCTTCATCGACAGCGGCGCGGAAATCCTCTGGCTGGAATCCCCGAGCGACTGCCCCGCCGATGCACTGGGCTTTGACTTCGATGGCGCCGCGTTCAGCCATGTCGGGCACCGCGTCACCTTCGAAACCCTGATCGACAGCTTCGTGCTGCAGGCTCCAGGCCTTTCACGCATCGCCGCGCTGGTTCACTACCTCGATGTCGGTGGCAGCCAGCCTGCGGAAGCGTCCGGCATCGAGCGTGTCCTGGCGGGCCTGCGCGAGAGCATTACCGATGACAACCAACTGATGGCAGCGGCAAACGGCATCTTCGACGGGCTGCTGGCGGCCTTTGCCAACGAGGAAAACGGTCATGGCTGAAACGACGACGCTGGCCACGGGCGAAGCCCCCCTCAAGCCAGCGACCCCGGTGGGCTTGTTCGAAGCGTTGCTGTTCTGGCTGAAGATCGGCTTCATCAGCTTTGGCGGGCCGGCAGGACAGATCTCCATCCTCCACCAGGAGTTGGTGGAGCGTCGCCGCTGGATCAGCGAGAAGCGCTTTCTGCATGCCCTGAACTACTGCATGTTGCTGCCCGGGCCCGAGGCCCAGCAGCTCGCGACCTACATCGGTTGGTTGATGCACCGGACCTGGGGCGGGGTGATTGCTGGCGGGCTGTTCGTGCTGCCGTCGCTGTTCATCCTGATCGGGCTGTCGTGGGTCTATATCGAGTTCGGCAACGTTCCGGTGGTTGCCGGGATCTTCTATGGCATCAAGCCGGCGGTCACCGCGATCGTCGTTCATGCGGCGCACCGCATCGGTTCCCGGGCATTGAAGAATGGCTGGCTATGGGCGATCGCCGCAGCATCCTTCGTCGCCATTTTTGCCCTGAACGTCCCGTTCCCGCTGATCGTTCTGGCCGCTGCCGTGCTGGGCTACATCGGCGGAAAAGTGCTGCCGGACAAGTTCGTGACCGCTGGCAAGCATGGCTCCGGGAAGGCCAGTTACGGGCCTGCGCTGATCGATGACGATACACCGCCACCCGCGCATGCCCGTTTCCGCTGGAGCTATCTGCTCAAGCTGATCCTGATCGGTGCGGCGCTATGGATGCTCCCCATGGGGTTGCTGACCGTCATCTTCGGCTGGCAAGGCACTCTGACCCAGATGGGGTGGTTCTTCACCAAGGCTGCGTTGCTCACCTTCGGCGGTGCCTACGCGGTGTTGCCCTATGTCTACCAAGGTGCGGTCGGTCACTACGGCTGGCTGTCGCCCACGCAGATGATCGACGGCCTGGCCCTGGGGGAAACAACGCCGGGGCCGTTGATCATGGTGGTGACTTTCGTCGGCTTCATTGGCAGCTACATCCACCCGATGTTCGGCACCGACCATCCGTTCCTGGCGGGCGCGGTGGCGGCTGTGCTGGTCACCTGGTTCACCTTCCTGCCCTCGTTCCTGTTCATCCTTGCCGGCGGTCCGCTGGTGGAGTCGACGCACAACGAACTGAAGTTCACAGCGCCGCTGACCGGGATCACCGCCGCCGTGGTAGGTGTGATCCTGAATCTGGCGTTGTTCTTCGGTTACCACGTGCTCTGGCCCAACGGCTTTGGGGGAGGATTCGAGTGGGCCTCCGCACTTATCGCCGCGGCCGCCGCTATTGCCCTGTTCTACTTCAAGCGCGGTGTGATCCAGGTGCTGGTGATGAGTGCACTGGCGGGGCTGGCGGTCCAGCTGTCGATGCGTTGAGGAGGATGCCGCTTGAGGGTGATCCGGGGCAGGCGGTCAAGCGCCTGCCTCAAGATCGAGGGGGAAGGAGGAAGTAGAGAAACAGCACATCCATGAGCCTAGGATGGGCTTTTAGCGTTTTCCTTTTCTTTGGTCTCTGCCGGTTTGGCTTTGTCTGCGGTGTCTTTTTCACCCCAGAGGCGTTTCTGGTCCTCGCGGAATTTCTTGTTGAATTCGATCGAGCGGTCGTAGCCATCTTCGGCAAATACCGGTGTCGTCACACCAACAGCCAGTACACCGATGAGAAGCGCTTGGGTCAGTCGCATTTTCAGAAACTCCAGGGGTTTGGATCTCAATGGATCGTGAGATTTTCGATACCCCTGAAGCTTAAAGAAGCGTCTCTGACGACAACGTGAGGCGCGAATTACAATGTTGAAAGACGCCTTGGGCTCAGAGACGGTTCACCGGAAAACTCAGGTGGAACCAGGTAAAGCCCGAGCCCGTTATTTCTACCTTCGCCACGCCTTGGTGCAGGCTCATGATCGATCGCACGATGGCAAGCCCGAGGCCTGTGCCTCCCTCGCTGCGCGCACGCCCTTTGTCGACCCGATAGAAGCGTTCGAACAGATGAGGCAGGTGCTCTTCCGGAATACCTTGGCCTGGATTGCCTACGCTGAGCCTGATGTGCTCCTGCTCACGGTGAACCTTCACCACTACAGCCTGCCCTTGTGGGCAGTAGCGAATGGCGTTGGAGAGCAAATTGGACACTGCCCGTTGAATCATCAGGCGATTGCCTTGGATCACATCGACACTGCCTGACACATCGAGCCGAACGCCGCTCTCTTCGGCACTCAGGCTGAACAAGTCACTGACCCTCTGCACCTCGTCGACCAGTGCCACCGTCTCGAATTGCACCAAGGCTGCAGGCTGGCTGACATGTGCCAGGAAAAGCATGTCGGCCACCATGCTTTTCATGCGATCCAGCTCCTCGGCGCAGGATTCCAGCACCTCACGGTACTCCTCCGAGCTGCGTGGTCGTGACAGGGCCACCTGTGCTTTGCCCATCAGGTTAGTGAGCGGAGCACGCAACTCGTGGGACAGGTCGTCCGAGAACTGCGATAGCTGCTGCACGCCACCGTCCAGGCGGTGCAGCATAAAGTTGATGCCGTCCGCGAGCTCCAGCAGTTCGATCGGCAAGCGGTCGGTAGGCAGCCGATGCTGCATGTTGTCGGTGGAGATCTTCGACGCGACTTTCAGAAAGCGCGTAAGCGGCAGCAAGCCCCGGCGTACCGTCCACCAGGCCACGACCATGATCAGCGCCAGGATGAAGGGTGACGCCATCAGGGCCCAGCTCAGCATCGCCCGGAGCAATTCGGCATCGGAGGATTCATCCACGGTCATGTACACACCGACCTGGGTACCGTCAGCCAGACGCATGAGCTGGGAAACGCTGAGCATGGGCATGCCCAGTTCGTTGTTCCACTCGTAGAACTCCACTTGATCGTTGGCAGGAAAGCTGGTGAGTTCGGTGGTTATCTTTTTCGAGCCGATGGTCAGCAGGGGGATTCGGCTGTTTGCCGTATCGAAAATGCTGACGAACAGGTTGTTGTGGCCCATCGCAAGGTCGACCAACTGGTGGGAGTCTGCGGTGACCTCGGACAGATCCGCGACGGTCGATAGGTTATGGGCCATGCCACCCATCTTGGTGATCAGGCTGCTTTGCGCCGTGCGCTCCAGCGCCTGGCCGAGCATCAGGTAGCCCACGATAGAGAGCAGCACCAGCAGTATCACGCTCATCAAGCCGACTTTGAGTCCCAACCTGGCGGCCAGGCTGAAGCGCTTCATGAACGCTCCTCGATCACATAGCCCACACCGCGCAGGGTGTGGATAAGTTTGTTCTCGAACGGATCGTCGATCTTGGCGCGCAGGCGCCGGATCGCCACGTCGATCACGTTGGTATCGCAGTCGAAGTTCATGTCCCAGACCAGGGAAATGATCTGCGAGCGGGTCAGGGCTTCCCCTGGGTGGCTCATGAGCAGGCGCAACAGGGCGAATTCCTTGGTAGTCAGCTCGACGCGCAGGTCACCCCGGAACGCGCGGTGGCGACCCGGATCCAGCTCAAGGTCTGCGACCCGCAAGGTCGGGTGGTCCACCACCTTGTCGCCACGCCGCTGCAGCGAGCGGATGCGGGCAAGCAGTTCCGGAAACTCGAACGGCTTCACTAGATAGTCGTCGGCGCCGCCGTCCAGGCCCTTCAGCTTGTCGTGCAGGCGGCCACGACCGGTCAGCATGATGATGCGAACCCGACTGGTCTTGCGGATCGTGTCGAGCACGTCCCAGCCGTCCACCTTGGGCAGGTTCACATCCAGGATGACCAGGCCGTAGGTGTTGTGCTGGAACAGGTGCAGCGCATCGACACCATTACTTGCCCGGTCAACGATATAGCCACTTTCGGTAAGCCCTTGCTGAAGATATTCGGCAGTTTTGGCTTCGTCTTCCACTACTAGAACACGCATTATTTGTTTATCTCAAATTAAAAAAGTATTCGGGTGTCAAATAAAAAAATATTCATTTATTTCTTGAAGTGTCATTGCCTCATGCACCGAACCAGCATGGTGATCATCGATGAATCAATCTTAAAACGAAAATCAGGAGGGAGGTGGAATCCTTCAAATTTGTAATTCAGCGGTAACGTTCCTGATAGTCACCCCCCTCTAGAATCGAACCTGTAGAGGAGTCTACGACAATCTCCTTCCATGCAAAGGGTGCAGCAGACGAGTGGGTTACTCATGTGTGTCCTGCGACCGCGCTCGCCTTGCGATTTAAAAATCCTCAAAGACAGGTCTAAAGCATGCCCATGTCATGGCGCTTCACGGGGAACTTTCGATGAATAACGAACATTATCTGCGCAGTGTAAAGGGGCTCTCTTTCGCCATCGCTTTTATTATTTCAGGGCCTGCCATGAGTGCTGAGAAGTTCTCTGTCGCCAATGAACAGATTCAAGCGCTGGGTATCAAGACGTCTGCTGTGCAAAGCATGAAACAGACGGTCAGCACGCGATATCCCGGCCAGGTTGTCGTGCCTCCGAAAGCGGAGCAGATCGTCAGTTCCCCACTTGAAGGTGTGGTGGTGCAACTGCTGGTGGACGAGTACCAGGCCGTTCGCAAAGGCGAGCCGGTCGTGCGCCTGTCCAGTCCGGCGATGAGCCAGCTCCAGCTCCAGCTGTTGCAGGCATCTGCCCGCGCCACGCTGGCCCGGCAGGCCTACACCCGGGAACAGAAGCTGTTCGATGAGGGCATCATTCCGCAGCGTCGGGCGCAGGAAGCCCAGGCAACGCTGAAGGAAGCGGAAGCGACTCTGGTGCAGACCAAGGCCGAACTGGCCCTGGCGGGAATGACCCCGGCCATGATCGAGCAGGTCATCCGCTCCGGGATTCCTTCCGACAGGATCACCCTCAGCGCCGTTCAGGACGGCATTGTCAGCAACATCTCGGTCCGGCCCGGCCAGCGGGTCGACGGTGCCACGTCGCTGCTGAACATCACCCAGGTCGATGCGCTGTGGCTGGACGTGCAGATTCCGGCCGCGGCCAGTATTGGCATTCAGCCGGGCGCGGGCGTAACGGTGGTCGACAAGGGCATTAATGGGCGTGTCATCAACCTGAGCCCGACCCTCTCGGCTACCAGCCAGTTCGTGGTGCTGCGCGCCGAAATCGAAAATGCCAACGGCGCCCTGCGTCCCGGCGAGCTCGTCACCGTGGAGATCCCGGTTCAGGCCGCTGGCAAATCCTGGGACATCCCTCTGTCTGCCGTCGCTCGCAACAAGACCGACTCCGTGGTGTTCGTCCGCACGCCCGACGGTTTTGAAGCCCGCCCGGTCAAGGTCGAAGTCAGCGCGGGGCAACTGGTCCGTGTCCAGGGCAACATCAGCGAACAGGACCAGGTTGCCGTCGCCGGCGTGATTGCGCTGAAAGGCGCCTGGCTTGAAGAGGACGGTGAGTGATGCTGAGCCGTCTTATCCAATTCTCTTTGTCCCAGCGCCTGTTCATGGTGCTGGCGACGCTGTTGCTGACCGGCGCGGGCTGGTATGCCTACCGTGGGCTGCCCATCGATGCCTTCCCTGATGTGGCCAGCACCCAGGTCAAGGTGATCATGAAGGCACCGGGGATGACCCCGGAAGAAGTTGAAAGCCGGATTGCCGTGCCGATCGAAGTGGAAATGCTCGGTATTCCCAAGACCAAGATCCTGCGCTCGGTCACCAAGTACGGCCTGGTCGATGTCACCATCGATTTTCAGGATGGCACTGACATCTACTGGGCGCGGCAACAGGTTTCCGAGCGTCTCGGCAACCTGAGCGACAGCCTGCCGGACGGCATCAGTGGCGGCATGGCGCCGATCACCACACCGCTGGGCGAGATGTTTATGTTCACGGTGGACGGTACAACCTTGTCTCTGGTCGAACGTCGCAGCCTGCTCGACTGGGTGATCCGGCCGGCGCTGCGTACCGTACCTGGCGTGGCGGATGTGAACTCCCTCGGTGGCCAGGTCAGGACCTTCGAGGTACTGCCAGATCCCATCCGCATGGCTGCCAGCGGCGTGAGCCTTGAGCAGCTGACCAACGCGGTCAACACCAACAACCGTAACGACGGTGCCGGCCGACTGGGTGAAGGTGACGAAGTCCTGCTGGTACGCAGCGAGGGCAGCATCCGCACCCTGGATGACCTGCGGGCCGTTGTGGTCAATTCCAACAGCTCCAGCCCGGTGCGGGTTGGCGACCTGGCCGAGGTTCGCCTTGGCACCCTGACCCGCTACGGCGTGGTGACCCAGGATGGCAAGGGCGAGGCTGTGCAAGGCCTGGTGCTCGGCCTGGCTGGCGCCAACGCCCGCCAAGTGGTCGCCGGTGTGCAACTGAAGCTCAAGGAACTGGAGGCCACACTACCGAAAGGCATCACCATCACCAGCTTCTACGATCGCTCGTCGCTGGTCGATAAAGCGGTAGGGGCTGTGTCCAAGGCGCTGATCGAGGCCACCGTGTTGGTCATCGTGTTGCTGGCCCTGTTCCTCGGCAACGTTCGCGCAGCGCTGACGGTTGCCCTGGTACTTCCGCTGGCGGCGTTGATCACCTTCATCCTGATGCGCTTCGTCGGCATGTCCGCCAACCTGATGAGTCTGGGAGGGCTGGCCATTGCCATCGGCATGTTGGTGGATGCCGCGGTGGTGGTGGTCGAGAACATCGTCCAGCGTCTGGCCACCGATCCTTCCGGTGGCAAGCTGCCGCGTCTGCACATCATCTACCGGGCGGTGCGCGAGGTCGCGGTACCGGTGACGTCCGGCATCCTGATCATCATCACGGTGTTCCTGCCGCTGCTCACCCTGCAGGACCTCGAAGGCAAGTTCTTCGTCCCGGTGGCGCTGACCATCGTCTTCGCTCTGGCGGGATCGTTGCTGCTGTCGCTGACCGTGATCCCCGTGCTGTCCTCCTACCTGCTGCGCGAGGTCAAGCACGAAGACCCCTGGCTTGCCCGCAAGCTGCTGGGCATCTATGGCCCGGTGCTGGAGTGGGGGCTTGGCCGGCAGAAACTGATCGCGATCATCGCTGGCGCCATGTTGGTCGTCGCTGGCCTGGTCTACACCCAGGTGGGCAAGACCTTCATGCCGACCATGGATGAAGGCGACCTGATCGTGGGTATCGAGAAACTGCCATCGGTCAGCCTCGAACAGACGGCCGAGCTGGACAAGAAGATCCAGACCGCGCTGATGGCAGCGGTCCCGGAGATCCGGGGCATCGTGGCGCGGGCCGGTTCCGACGAGATCGGTCTTGATCCCATGGGCCTGAACCAGACCGATACCTACCTGCTGCTCAAGCCCATGAGCGAATGGCGGATGGACACCAAGGAAGAGCTGATGGACGAGGTCCGCAAGGTGCTCGATCCAATGCCGGGTATCGGCTACAGCTTTACCCAGCCCATCGAGATGCGCGTCTCCGAGATGATCATCGGTGTGCGCGGCGACCTCGCCGTGAAGATCTATGGCCCTGACCTGGGCACCCTGAGCCAACTGGGCGGCAAGATCGAGTCGCTGCTCAAGACTGTGCAGGGCAACCAGGACGTCTACACCGTGCAGAACGACGGTGTGCAGTATCTGCGCGTGGAGATCGACCGGCTGCAGGCTGGCCGTTTCGGCCTGAGCGTCGAGGCCATCCAGGATGCACTGCGCGTGCAGATCGAAGGCCAGCAGGCCGGCCTGGTGATCGAAGGCAACCAGCGCACGCCGATCCTCATTCGCTCGGACGAGTCGGTGCGCACGTCGCCGGCGGACTTCAACGCGGTGCGGATCACCACGCCGGATGGCCAGACCATTCCGCTGAGCAGCGTGGCGAGACTGGAGCGTGCCGATGGCCCGGTGAAGATCGACCGGGAAATGGGCAGCCGCTACAGCGTGGTGATCGCCAACGTCAGCGGTCGTGACCTGGTCGGCTTCGTCGAGGAGGCCAAGGCGCTGGTGGCTCAGCAGGTGGAACTGCCCAACGGCTATCGCATCAGCTGGGGCGGCCAGTTCGAGAACCAGCAGCGTGCGGCTGCCCGGCTGTCCATCGTCGTTCCCGTGGCGCTTGGTCTGATCTTCGTCCTGCTGTTCTCGACCTTCGGCTCCGTGCGCCAGGCGTTGCTTATCCTCAGCAACATCCCCTTCGCCCTGGTGGGCGGCATCGTCGCGCTGTGGGTCACTGGCGAGTACCTCTCGGTGCCAGCGTCGGTGGGGTTCATCGCTTTGTTGGGTATCGCGGTGCTCAACGGCATCGTGCTGGTCAGTTACTTCAACCAGTTGCATGGCGAAGGCCTGCCACTGCGGGAAGTGGTGCTCCAGGGTGCCCGTCGCCGGTTACGCCCGGTACTGATGACCGCCTCGATCACCGCCTTCGGTCTGGTCCCACTGTTGTTCGCTACCGGGCCCGGCTCCGAGATCCAGCGGCCGTTGGCCATCGTGGTGATCGGCGGTTTGATCACCGTCACCGCGCTCACCCTCATGTTGCTCCCGATTCTCTATCTGCGATTCGCCCACGCGAAAAAGGAGGCCAAAGATGCCTGATACCTGGTTGACGCTGCTCTGCACCCCAAGCTTGGAGGAGAAGCTCATCGACCACCTCCTGGTCGTGACGGGGAACCAGATCTTCACCAGCACACCGGTTGCGGCGCACGGGCTGTCCACCGCGGCACTCAATCCGATGGAGCGTGTCATGGGGCGGGCCAAGGCTGTGCAGATCCAACTCGTGGTGGAACGGCAGCAACTCACGGAGGTGCTGCAATCCCTCAAGGAGGAGTTTCCAAATACCGGGCTGCGCTATTGGACGGTCCAGGTCAGTAACTTTGGGGAGTTCGTGTGATGAAGCGCCTTGTTCCCCTGGCTCTGCTGATCAGTGTGTGTGGCACGGCCGTGGCGCAACCTGCCGCTCCGGCAAACATTCTGCCCAAGCCGCTGGTGGTGTCGCTGCTCAACGCCGATCCCCGCGTGGCCTCGGCACGCTCCAGCATGGATGCCGCCATGCTGGAGGCTGGCATCATCCGGCGTTCGCCTTATGAATGGACGGCCACGGCAATCGGCCAGCAACGGCGTACCGACGCTGGCCCCAACTACAACGAATGGAACGTGGGTATCGAGCGCACGGTGCGCCTGCCTGGCAAGGCCAGTGCCGACCAGGACATCAGTTCGGCAACGCTGCGATTGGCAGATGCCACCTATGGCGAAGTCCGTCATGAAGCCGCGCGGGAACTGATGACCCTGTGGCTGGATTGGCTGGTGTCGGAGCACGCGCTCACCATCGCCAATAAAGGCCTGGCCTCAGCCAAGGAAAGCCTGGCGGCGGCGGAAAAACGCAACCGTGCGGGTGACGCCTCTAAGCTGGATGTAAGCCTGGTCAAGGCGGAAGTGGCCGAGCAACTGCGACAAGGCAACGAAGCCAAGATAAAAGCCGCTGCGAGCTGGGCAACACTGTCGCGGCGCTTCCCTGGCATCGAGCGCAAAGTGGTTGATCTGCCCATTCCTTCGGCCGAACTCGGTCAGTACGACACCTGGCGCGAGCGGATCCTGGCCGAAAGCGATGTGCTGCGTCGGGTCGAAGCCTCTCTGCTGAGAAATCAGGGGCAATCGGCCCGGGCGAAGGCTGACAGGGTGCCGGATCCTACGTTGGGGGTATTCACCGCCTCCGAGCAGGGCAACCGTGAGCGCATCTACGGTGTCAGCTTCAGCATGCCGATCCCCAGCGGGTCGCGCAGTGCTCGCTACAGCCAGGCGCTGGCCCAGGAGAATGCGGCTCGCGAGGATGTCGACCTGGCCAAACGCGAGCTGGAAGCCGGGATTGCCCGTGACGTCGAACTGGCTTCAGGTGCTTACGAGAGCTACCTGATCGCGAAGGATGGCGCCGCTGCCATGACCCAGAACGAAGCACAGATGCAGCGTGCCTACGAACTGGGCGAGGTGGATCTGCAGTCGTTGTTGCTGGCTCGCCGGCAAGCCGTCGCATCGTCTACCAGCGCCCTGCAGGCCCACGCGGATACGCTGCGCACCCATCTGTCGCTGTTGATCGATGCCCACTGGATATGGGGGTTGGACGAAAGCTGAGTTGTTGCGTTGCCCGGCATAGGCCGGGCAACCTTTCAGAATCGTAATGAGTTACTCATGCTCCGGTTAGTTTTCGGCAGCAATGATAGGAAACGGCCAGTGACCACAGCTGAATAATAAACGGCCGTCCTATCTCAATAAGGGAAGGTCTGAAGTAACCCTGTATTTCCGGTCGACTTCAGCCCTTGCTGCTTTTGAAAGCGGGCCGTCGATCAAAATCGACCAGGTAACCCGCTCAGTTCTCCGTTTTTGGCCGCCGCGAGCACCTCGCAGCAGCCATTTTCCGCATTACAGGTGCACCTTTCCTGCGGTAGTCAGCAAATGTCGGCGCGCCATCCATAGGTTCGACAGCGCGAACAGCGTCACCAGCTGAGCGGTGTTCTTGGCCAGGCCACGGAAGCGCACCTTCACGTAACCGAACTGGCGCTTGATCACTCGAAACGGGTGCTCGACCTTCGCTCGCACTTGTGCCTTGGCCTTCTCGATCTTGCGCTTGGCTTTGTACAGGGCGCTGCGTTTATCGAGCTTCTTGTAGGTGCTGCGGCGTGCTGCGACCTGCCAGATCACTTCGCGGCCCGCATGTTCGGGGCGCTTTTCGACGCCGGTGTAGCCGGCATCGGCGCAGACGACGTTCTCGTTACCGTGCAGCAGTTTGTCGACCTGGGTGATATCGGGGTTTGGGGAGCAACGGAACAGAAAGTGCACTTAAGCCCAGCGCCTGCCCGCAAACCCTTGTGGCGTCTGGTTAGTTCGGGAAAACCAAGGTTTTGCCGAACTCTATCGAGGAATGGCTCGGTTCGTTAAGCTCCCCGCGCTACGGTTCAAATAACTGGTACGCTTAATCAAAGTTCAACTATTACTAACGTAGTCGAGTAAACAGTACTTTTGATGAAGATCGGTTATGCGCGAGTGAGCACTCGGGATCAGAAAGCCGACCTACAAGTCGATGCCCTGAAACAGGCCGGGTGCGAACGCATCTACCAAGACATCGCCAGCGGCGCGAAAAGCGCCCGGCCGGAGTTGGACAAACTGCTGGCCAACGTGCGGCCGGGTGATGCCGTGGTGATCTGGAAGCTGGATCGCCTTGGGCGTTCCCTCAAGCACCTGGTCGAGTTGGTCGGCGAGCTGGCAGAGCGCAAGGTCGGCTTACAGAGCCTGAATGACCCCATCGACACCACCCACGCCCAAGGCCGCCTGGTGTTCAACCTGTTCGCCTCGCTGGCGGAGTTCGAGCGCGAGCTGATCCGCGAGCGGACTCAGGCGGGTCTGTCGGCCGCACGGGCGCGTGGCCGGATCGGTGGCCGTCCCAAGGGCCTGCCAGCCAAGGCTGAGGCCACCGCCATGGCGGCCGAAACCCTCTACCGCGAAGGTCGCCTGAGCGTCAGCGCGATCGGCGAGAAGCTGCACATCTCCAAGAGCACGCTGTACAGCTACCTGCGCCACCGTGGTGTCGAGATCGGCGCGTACCAGAAGAGCGCCAGGTCACGCGACCAGCAGCCTTCGGCCGCGTCGCCGGCAGAGCCGCCCGCCGCCGAGCGGGTGGCCACCGTCACCCTGCGCCTCGCGGTGGTGAATAACAGCAAGTTCGTGCGCGGCCGGAAGCGGGCCACGGAGAACATTGAGCGCTACTGCCTGGAGCCCTATGGCATGAAGCGGCTGGATGCCGGCCACTATGAGTTGACCATTCCGTATCGGAGCGACGATGAGCTGGACAAGAGCGTGCATGACCTGCTGACCGAGATCAGCCAGGAGGCCGACATGCGCAACTGTTTTGTCGAGATGGGCGCCTGGGAAGAAGACACCGAAAAGCGTTGGTAGGGCTTACGTTGGTTTTTGGTTCCATTGCTCCCCAAACCCCACCTTCGAGCGCGAGATCGCCGCGATGCTCGAGGACGGCAGCTACGCGGCGATCTTTCGCCGCCACGCCATGCCCGCCCCGGACGCGTTGCCCCAGTACTAGCGCTGGGCCGGCTGCTGCTTGATCAGGTGCGCGGCCATGCTGCGCAGCGGTGCCAGCTGACGGCAGATCAACCCGAGCTGGGTCTGCACCAGGCGATGGGCATCGTCCATCTCCTCCGGAATCTGTTCGAGCTGCTGCGCCAGCGCTTCTTCCTCTTCGCTGTAGATGGCCACCGGCTTGTTCTGTGCCAGCGCCGTGGCCAGATCGTCGAGGCTCGCCGCCAGCTGCTCCGCGGCGCGCTCGAGCAGCGCATCGCTGGCATCGTCAGGCAGGCTTTCGCGATGGGCGCCGAGGCCGGACAGGTAGTTCAGCAGGGTGTGCGAGAGGATCAGAAAGCGAAAGCCGGTCTCGGCATCCTTGCGGAAGTGGCCGGGCTCCAGAAGCATGTTCGAGAGGGTGGTCGACAGCGCGGCATCGGCGTTGTGAGCGTTGCGCCGGGCCAGGCGGTAGGCCAGGTCGTCGTGCTTGCCACTGTCGTACTGGCGCATGATCTGGCGCAGGTAGTCGCTGTTGCAGCTGAGGGTGTTGGCGACCACCTGGTTCAGACGCCGGCCCTGCCAGTCCGGCAGGATCAGGAACACCGCGGCGGCGGCGATCAGGCTGCCGAGCAGGGTATCGAACAGGCGCGGCCAGATCAGCCCGTAGCCATCGCCGACCTGGTTGAAGCAGAACAGCACCATCAGCGTGATCGCGGCCGTGGCCAGGGTGTAGCGCGTGCTGCGGGTGGCGAAGAACACCACTCCGGCGACCACGGCGAACAGTGCCTGCACCGGCTGGCTGGGGAACAGATCGAACAGCGCCCAGCCGACCACCAGGCCCAGCACGGTGCCGCTGATCCGCTGCACCAGCTTGATCCGGGTGGCGCCATAGTTGGGTTGGCAGACGAATACGGTGGTCAGCAGCACCCAGTAGCCCTGCTCGGGATGGATGGCGTGCAGCGCGGCGTAACCCGCGACCAGGGCGATGGCCATGCGCAAGGCATGGCGGAACAGCAGGGACGTCGGCGTCAGCTGCAGGCGGATGCGGTTGAATGCCTCGCGCAGCGTCTGCGGCTGGCGATCCAGCAGGCTGCTGTCCTGTGTGCCTTCCAGCGCGGCGGGGTCGCTGGCACTGGCGAGCTGGCGCTGCAGGGTGGAGAGGTTGCTCGACAGCGCCCGCAGCGAGCGCAGCAGGCCGCGCCAGGCCGGGTTGTTCTGCTCGCGCAGGTGCTCCAGCGACGCTTGCAGGTCCTCCAGTGCCTGGGCATTGGCATCGCTGTAGCGAAACGTCTGGCGCAGCTGGATGGCCTCGCCGAGTTCGGCGCAGGCGCTGGCCTGCAGGCGCAACAGGCGCTGGCAGCGAAACAGCACGTCGCTGTGGAAGAAGGCTTCGGCGAGGGCCTGGTAAGGGTAGTGCGAAGAGCTGACACGCTCGTGCAGGTCCTGGGCGAGGAAGTAAAGCTTCAGGTAGTGATTGATCTTGCTGCCGGGGCGGCCGCTGCCCAGGCGGTGCAGCAGGGTTTCCTTGGCCGCATTCAGAGCGCTGACCACCCGGCCGTTCTGCTGCGCCAGCTCGAGCCGGCGCTGTTCGACGTCCAGCTGGCGCACCGGTTCGAACAGCGCTGCCTTGTAGCGGAAGTACAGGCCCAGCTCGCGATACAACCGCGCCAGGCTCTGCTGCACCGGCTGGTGCGCGAACAGCGCGTTCCAGCATACCGACAGCAGGCCATACCAGGCGGCGCCGGCCACCAGCAGCAGTGGGTCGCGCCAGAACTGCTGCAGCTCGCCGTTGCGCTGGTCGGCGGCGATCATGCTGTAGATGGAGAGGATCAGCGTGGCCTGGGCGATCGCGCCGTAGCGTTCGCCGAGCGCGCCGAGCATGACCAGGGCGAAGGTGGACAACGCCAGGCCGGCAACGAACAGCCACGGATAGGGAAACAGCAACTCGACGGCTACCGCGGCGATGCTGAAGCACAGCAGGGTCACCAGCAGGGCGCTGAGCCGGCCCAGCCAGCTGTCGTCGGTCTCCGCCAGGGCGCTGGCGATGATGCCGAGGAACAGCGGAATGATCAGCGATGGCTGCCCGAGGTACCAGGCCAGGCCCATGCTGCCGGCCATGGCGATCAGCACGCGCAGGCTGTAGCCGAACTTCTCCAGCGCCCAGAGGCGGCGTAAGTACTGGCTGAGCGAGGGTTGCGGCATGGAGCGATCCGGTTGGGGACGGGCAGATAGGGCAGCGCCAGCGCATACGCTGTCACGGCCGCGGCCTGGGCTCAACCCTCCGGCCGCCTGATGCTGGCCTGCTTGCTATCGGTTTGGCGGCGGCTGGCTTCAGCGCAGCACGCGGACCTTCAGCGAGCGGCCCTTGATCTTACCTTCGTTCAGGCGCTTGAGGGCCTGTTTGGCCGCATCGCGTTCGACCGCCACGAACGCCTGGAAGTCGAAGATGGCGATCTTGCCGACCTGGCTGCCCGGCAGGCCGGCGTCGCCGGTCAGGGCGCCCAGGATGTCGCCCGGGCGCAGCTTGTCCTTGCGCCCGGCGGCGATGCACAGCGTCACCATTGGCGGTTGCAGCGGCGCACCCGCGCCGGCTTTCAGCTCGTCCAGGGAATGCCAGTTGAGCGGCGACTTCTGCAGCTTCTCGATGGCCTGGGCACGATGGGCTTCGGCCGGGGCCACCAGGCTCGCGGCCAGACCCTGGTTGCCGGCGCGTCCGGTCCGGCCGATGCGGTGGACGTGGATTTCCGGATCGCGGGCCAGCTCGACATTGATCACCATGTCCAATGCGTCGATATCCAGCCCGCGGGCGGCGACATCGGTAGCCACCAGCACCGACAGGCTGCGGTTGGCGAACATCGCCAGGACCTGATCACGATCACGCTGCTCCAGATCGCCATTGAGTGCTGCTGCCGAGATGCCCTTGGCGTTGAGGTACTCGACCAGCTCCTGGCATTGCTGCTTGGTGAAGCAGAAGGCCACGCAGCTTTCCGGGCGGAAGCTGGCCAACAGGCGCGCCACCGCATCCAGACGCTGCTCGGGGTCGATCTCGTAGAAGCGCTGCTCGATCTGCGAGTCCGTGTGCAGTGACTCGACCCGCACCTGCTGCGGCGCACGCATGAAACTGGCGGCAAGCTGCTCGATGCTGGCGGGGTAGGTGGCCGAGAACAGCAGCGTCTGCCGCTTGGCCGGGGTCTGGCCGATGATCTCGGCGATGGCGTCGTAGAAGCCCATGTCCAGCATGCGGTCGGCTTCATCGAGCACCAGGGTGTTGAGGCCGTCGAGCTTCAGGGTGCCTTTCTTCAGGTGCTCCTGCACCCGCCCCGGCGTACCGACGATCACATGGGCGCCATGCTCCAGCGATGCGATCTGCGGGCCGATGGAGACGCCGCCGCACAGCGTGAGGATCTTGATGTTGTCCGCTGCCCGCGCCAGTCGGCGCAGCTCCTTGGCGACCTGATCGGCCAGCTCGCGGGTCGGGCAAAGTACCAGCGCCTGGCAGCCGAAATAGCGTGGATTGAGCGGGTCGAGCAGGGCGATGCCGAAGGCTGCGGTCTTGCCGCTACCGGTCTTGGCCTGGGCGATCAGGTCGTGCCCCTTGAGCATCAGCGGCAGGCTCTGCGCCTGGATCGGCGTCATCGTCGCGTAGCCGAGGGCTTCGAGGTTGGCCAGCATGGCGGCGGAAAGGGGCAGGGTGGAAAAGGCGGGACTGGACACGGTTGGAGCCTTCGGATGGAAATCGGCCTGCAGTCTATCAGGCTGCCGGCAGGAGCGTTCGGCGCGGCGGCATGGCTATCTGCCTGCCTGGTGAAACGTTTTGAAAGACGCGAAGACTGAACCCAGCGGGGGGCGGCTGATCGAAAACTGTCCATCATTCGCTCCCAGGAGGTTGTTTTGTCTCGCGTTCTTTTCCTTGCCGGGCTGTTGGCGCTACCGGCGTTCGCGGCCGAACCCACCCTTTATGGCCGCTACGAGCACATCAAGGTCGAAGAGATCGGCAAGATCCTGCCCGCCAAGATGGATACCGGTGCCATGACCGCATCGCTGTCGGCCCGCGACATCGAACAGTTCAAGCGCGATGGCGAGGACTGGGTGCGCTTCCGTCTGGCCGTCGATGGTGCCGATGACACCCTTTATGAGCAGCGGCTGCTCGGTATCAGTCGTATCAAGACCCGCGCCGAGGAAGCCGGAAACGTCGATCCCGACAGCGAGCCGCCGCGGGCCGAGCGCCCCGTCGTGGGCATGCAGCTATGCATCGGCGATCAGCTGCGCGAGGTGCAGGTCAACCTCACCGACCGGACGCACTTCAGTTACCCCTTGCTGATCGGCGCAGAGACCATTCGTGATCTCAACGCGGCGATCTACCCGACCGAGAAATACACGGCGGGTCAGCCTACCTGCTAGACGCAGGTCACCAACTGCACGCGACCTGCGCCGAACGGCATCTGTCCGGCCAGGTCGTCTCTCCGCTTCGCGCCTGCCGATAGGCCGCAAGGCCTGCCGTAGCCAGCCCTGTTCGGCTCCGAGCCAGGCTCGAGGGTGCCTGCAGGGCGCTGCATGTGGGCGTCGACCTGCGGCTCGACCTCCGTCTACCCGCGCGCCACGACCTCTGGAAACCTGCTTGAAGGAGGCTGCCCCGATGGAGAGGCGACCGCTTCGTTTGAAATCAAAAGGCAATGAACTGACGATAAGTTAATTGCATCGTTTTCTTAAGTTCATTGCTCTTGTTTTTTAAGTATTTATCTTTCATTAAGAGTTTAATCTTCAAGTTATACTTTTGGAACTTGGGGATGATAATTACGCGGTGAATTTAATTTCGTGACCGGTCGGTCTCGATATGCGTCCGAGGCGACTGCCCGAAGGTGTGAGGAGCGCCGCGTCAGCCCGCCGCACCTGCGTGCGTCAAAACCGTCTGCCACAAAGGTTACGGCGAGCAGGTCGATTCATGGCAAAACGCCAGCCTGGGACGCTTTGCGGTGGCGCTTTTCGGCATCTGGATTGGTCTTTGCGGGTTGTTTGTCAGACTAAAGTCGGGGCTTTCATTCATAAACCCTGCCCTGTTAAATTCAGCATGTGGGTTCCCTTCACACGCAATAAAAATAAGGCGGAGAACGTCAATGGCCGACAACGATAAAGAAAATGCTGCTGCGTACTGGAAGGCGAATGTTCGCCTTATCACTTGGAGCTTAGTGGTCTGGGCTCTTGTCTCATATGGTTTCGGTATCCTCCTGCGTCCGCTGGTATCCGGTATCCCTGTAGGGGGAACGGATCTTGGCTTCTGGTTCGCTCAACAGGGTTCCATCATCGTGTTCATTGCGATCATCTTCCACTACGCGTGGCGGCTGAACAAACTGGACAAGGAATTCGGGGTTGAGGAGTAACCACCATGAGCCAATATTGGATCAACATGTTGTTCGTGGGCGCCTCGTTCCTGCTCTATATCGGGATCGCGGTCTGGGCTCGCGCCGGGTCGACTAAGGAATTCTACGTCGCCGGCGGTGGCGTTCACCCTGTAACCAACGGTATGGCGACTGCGGCAGACTGGATGTCTGCGGCATCCTTCATCTCCATGGCCGGTATCATCGCCTCCGGCGGTTATGCCACCTCCGTGTACCTGATGGGCTGGACCGGTGGCTACGTGCTGCTGGCCATGCTGCTGGCCCCCTATCTGCGCAAATTCGGCAAGTTCACCGTACCGGACTTCATCGGTGACCGGTTCTACAGCCGTGGTGCGCGCCTGGTAGCCGTCATCTGCCTCATCCTCATCTCCGTTACTTACGTAATCGGTCAGATGGCCGGTGCTGGTGTGGCGTTCTCCCGCTTCCTGGAAGTGAGCAACTCCGCTGGTATCTGGATCGCTGCCGCGATCGTGTTCGCCTACGCCGTATTCGGCGGCATGAAGGGCATCACCTACACCCAGGTGGCTCAGTACATCGTTCTGATCATCGCCTACACCATTCCGGCCGTGTTCATTGCCATGCAGCTGACTGGCAACCCGATCCCGATGCTCGGCATGTTCGGCACTCACGTCGACTCCGGCGTGCCGCTGCTGGACAAGCTGGATCAGGTCGTAACCGACCTGGGCTTCGCTGCCTACACCGCCGACATCGACAACAAGCTGAACATGTTCCTGTTCACCCTGTCGCTGATGATCGGTACCGCTGGTCTGCCGCACGTGATCATCCGCTTCTTCACCGTACCGAAGGTAGCTGACGCTCGCTGGTCCGCTGGCTGGACTCTGGTGTTCATCGCCCTGCTGTACCTCACCGCTCCGGCTGTTGCCTCCATGGCTCGTCTGAACCTGGTTCAGACCATCTATCCGGAAGGCCCGCAGGCTGAAGCAATCCGCTACGAAGATCGTCCTGAGTGGGTGCAGACCTGGGAACGTACCGGTCTGATCAAGTGGGAAGACAAGAACGGCGACGGTCGCGTACAGATGTACAACGACGCCAGCGCTGCCTTCACTCCGACTGCGCAGGAGCGTGGCTGGAACGGCAACGAGCTGACCGTGAACAACGACATCATCGTTCTGGCCAACCCGGAAATCGCCAACCTGCCAGGCTGGGTCATCGGCCTGATCGCGGCGGGTGCCATCGCGGCGGCGCTGTCCACTGCGGCTGGTCTGCTGCTGGCGATCTCCTCGGCAATCAGTCATGACCTGATCAAGACGCTCATCAATCCGAAGATCAGCGAGAAGAACGAGATGCTGGCCGCTCGTCTGTCCATGACGGCAGCCATTCTCCTGGCGACCTATCTGGGTCTGAACCCGCCGGGCTTCGCGGCTCAGGTAGTGGCACTGGCGTTCGGTCTCGCTGCAGCGAGCCTGTTCCCGGCGCTGATGATGGGTATCTTCTCCAAGCGCGTGAACAGCGCAGGTGCTGTGGCCGGTATGCTGGTAGGTGTGGTGTCCACCGCGGTGTACATCTTCCTGTACCTGGGCTGGTTCTTCATCCCTGGCACCAACAGCCTGGCCAACACGCCTGATCAGTGGTGGATGGGTATCTCCCCGCAGGCCTTCGGTGCCGTGGGTGCGATCCTGAACTTCATCGTGGCCTATGCCGTGTCCCTGGCGACTCAGGCTCCGCCGCAGGAAATCCAGGATCTGGTCGAGAGCGTGCGTACCCCGAAAGGTGCTGGCGCTGCGCTTGATCACTGATCGATAATGCAACCAGACATCAGACCCTGTCTGAAACAAGGTTGAGGTAGAAGTCGGGCTTCCAATTGGAAGCCCGATTTTTTTAGGGGAGTTGTATATGTTCTGGCATCTGATTGCTGCAATTGTCGCCGGTACGGCGGGTGCGGGGATTGCACTGGCGCTGCGCTCCTTGATGCGCAAGCGCCTGCCGAAGTGGATCATTCCGGTAGGTGCTGGCCTGGGCATGCTGGCGTACACCATCCACTACGAATACACCTGGTTCGAGAGCACCCAGGCCCGTCTGCCGGAGGGTTCGGTGGTGGTATCGAGCGAGAAAGGCAACATGCTCTGGCGACCCTGGACCCTGGCGTTCCCGATGCCGCTGGCCTACACCGTGCTGGATGAAGCCAATGCGCAGATTCAGGACACCGATCAGGGTCGCGTTGCCCGCTTCGTGCTGTATCGCTTCGAAAAGACCAGCCTGATGTCCACCGTGCAAAGTGGACGCTATCAGTTGCTGTGCAGAGAGAAGGCGATGTTCCGGTTGAATGAGGCCGGCGAGGCGAAGGTCGAGACACTGACCCAGCTCCAGCAGGATTCGCCGCTGTATCGGTCCATCTGCGAAAGCGGGCGCTGATTCCGTACGCGCATCAGCGTGATCTGAGGCGCACCGTCACTTCATGCGTGGGCGGCCCGAGATTTGGGTCGTCCTGTCCTTTCGGGCATGGCTGCGTCTGTGTCCGTCATCGCGGTCCGAACGGCCGCGGTCGTGTCGCCAGGTTCAGATCGAATTGAATGCCGCCTTGCGGGCGCGCTGCCAGCACCTGAGGCGCTGCGCCAGCTCGTCGAAGGTGGTCAGTCCGATGCGCTGGGCACGATTGAGCAGGATCAGCGCGATCTCGGCTGTCGCCATGGCGTCGGCGGACGCATTGTGACGCTGCGGGATATGGATGTTGAAGTAGTCGAGCCAGTGGTCCAGGCTGCCGCGGTGGATCATCGCTTCGGGGAACAGCATCGGGGCCAGATCGGCCACGTCGAGGAAGCTGTTCTCCAGCGAATAGCCCAGCTCGTTCTTCAGCGCGCGGCCCAGCATGCGTTGGTCGAAGGGGGCGTGAAAGGCCAGGACGATGCTGCCCGCGGCAAACTCCATGAAGCTGAGCAGCGCTTCGGCCGGCGGCAGCCCGTTGGCCAGTTCGCTAGGCGCGATGCCATGGATCAGCACGCTTTCATTGACCTTGACCTGACGGCACAGCGTGCATTCGAACTGCTGCGAATAATCGATCGCGCCGTCCTCGATGACCACCGCGCCGATGGCGATGACCAGGTCGCGCTTGAGGTGCAGCCCGGTCGTTTCCAGATCCAGCACCACCAGTCGTTGCTGGCGTAGCGGAACGGGCTGCGGCAGTTCCGGGCGCGGCAGCTCGGCAACGCGTTGCTGCTGCTCGGGAGGCAACTTCGGACCGCGTGGGTTGAACCAGAACATGCTCATAGTTGATAGCGCACCGCGAGGCTGGCCTGGAGACGCTGGGCCTGGCGAAAGGACTCGCGCAGGATGCGCCGATCCAACACATTGAGCGTATCCGGATCCAGGCGATTGGAATAGGGCAGTCCATCGCGTGCCTGCTGCTGATGCTGCTGCATGCGGGTCTGCTGGATGAAGTGGTAGGCCTCTTCGTAGGCCGCGCCATCCTTGGGTTCGATCACGCCCTTTTCCACCAGCTTGCGCAGGCGCTCGAGGGTGTTGCAGGTGCCGATGTCGTTGCTCAGCGCCAGCAGGCGTGCGCCGTCGACGAACGGAGTCAGTCCCTGCACCTTCAGGTCCAGGGTGTCTTTGCCTTCGCCCTTGCGTGCCACCACGAAGTCACGGAAGCGGCCGACCGGGGGGCGGTGGCGCAGGGCGTTGTCCGCCATCATGCGCTGGAACAGGCTGTTGTCCTTGATCTCGTCGAGCAGATCCTGGCGCAGCTGCTCGCAACCTTCGGCCGGGCCCCAGATGCTGCGCAGGTCAAAATAGATGGTGCTGCCGAGCAGGTTTTCCGGCGTCGCCTCACGGACAAAGGAGCTGAAGCGGCGGCTCCATTCCTGCCGCGACAGGCACAGCTGCGGATTGCTGGCCATGATGTTGCCCTTGCACAGGGTGAAGCCGCAGGTGTCGAGGTCACGGTTGATACGCTCGGCCAGCGGCAGCAGACGACCGCGGATGTGCGCGGCCTCGGCGGCATCGGCGGCCTCGAAGAGAATGCCGTTGTCCTGGTCGGTGTGCAGGGTCTGCTCCTGGCGCCCTTCGCTGCCGAAGCACAGCCAGGTGAACGGCACGCCCGGATCGCCCATATGCGCGATGGCCAGTTCGATGACCCGACACACCGTGTGATCGTTGAGCAGGGTGACGATGCGGGTGATCTGCGTCGACGAGGCGCCGTGGGCCAGCATGTTGTCGACCAGCTGCTTGATGCGGTTGCGGATGACCACCAGGGCGTCGACGCGATCGGCGTGGCGGATGGTCTGGGCCAGATGCACGAGGTCCACGCGCTGCAGGGAAAACAGGTCGCGCTCGGAGATCACACCGCGCAGCAGGCCGTTGTCCACCACGCAGACATGAGCGATATGCCGCTCGGTCATGGCGATGGCCGCATCGAACGCGGTGGCGTCCGGCGGCAGGTAGAACGGATCGTGGGTCATGAACTGGGCGATCGGCTGACTCAGGTCCGTGGTGCCCGTACCGATGGCTCGTCGCAGGTCACGCAGGGTAAAGATGCCCTGCGGATGCAGCGCTTCGTCGACGATGACGATGCTGCCGACGTTCTCCTCCTGCATCATCGCCACCGCTTCGTTGAGCGGGCGGGACGGCAGGCATGAGACGGGATGATGCAGGGCCAGCTCGCCGATGCTGGTTTCCAGCGAGAAGTTCTCGCCGAGGCTCTCCACCGCGCGCATCTGCGCCTGCTGATTGACCAGATCCAGCAGGCTGCTCACGCCGCGCATGGCGAAATCGCGAAACACCGGCGAGTTGGACACCAGGTTGACGAAGGCCGGTTTGTTGAGCAGGAAGCAGAAGGTGTCCTCGGCAGCCAGGTGTGCGGTACGGGTCGCCCGCTCGCCCATCAGCGCCGCCATCGGAAAGCACTCGCCGACGATGACCTCGAAGGTGGTATCGGTGCCGCGCTTGGCGGTGTGCGGGCGCTGACCGTGCACGCGGCCCTGCTTGACGATATAGAAGTGCTGCACCACGCCGTCTTCGGGAGAAATGATGCAGTCGCCTTCGGCATAGAAGCGCAGCTCACAGTTCTCCACCAGATAGGCCAGGTGGGCCGGCTCCATCTGGTTGAAGGGGGCGTACTTGCGCAGGAACTCCATGGTGCCGTGGATGTTCTGCAGTACGGCCGTCTTCCCAGCTTGGGCGAAGGCGTCAGGTGTGCTCATGGTCGGCTTCCATTTTTTGTTCATGGTGGGCTGCGGGTCGGTCGGACCCAATTGGACGTAAGTCTAGTCAGGCCGGGCGCTGCGGAAGCTGATCAGGGTCAGCCCGGTGTTTCGGGCTGTTGCGAGGGTGCAGGCATAAAAAAGGTTCATCGCGGACTCTGGGGGAAGAGCGAGTTGACAGTCAGGGAAGCAGGTAAATTGGCAGTCGCCAAACACACCCTTCACCTGTCCCTGCTGTCGCCGTGCATCCTATTGATCTTGCCTCGTTCTGGCCAGGCTATGACGTCGTTGCCTGCCGTTCATCTGCCAACAACTCCCTTCTGATTGAGCTTGAGCCTCAAGCCGGTTCAGTGCCCAGGTGCGGGCGTTGTGGTCAGCTCAGCCCGTTGATTCACGAGCGCCGGATTCGTCTGGTGCGTGATCGCGATCTGTTCGATCAGCGCGTCCTGCTTCAACTACCCGTGCGCCGAGTCGATTGCCTGAACTGTGGTCGGGTGACCGAGCGGATCGACTGGCTGGAGCCTGCATCTCGCCTGACCCGGCGGTTACGGGTCTGGCTCGAAAGCCTGCTGCGGCTGCTGCCGATCAGCCACGTCAGCCGGCTCACCGGCCTGCACTGGCACACCCTCAAGACGCTCGATAAACGACGCCTGGAAGCCGAGGTAGGCACCTTCGATTCAAGCGGTGTCCGCCGGTTGGTGATGGACGAGTTCGCCCTGCACAAGGGGCATCGCTATGCCACGGTCATCATGGACGCCGAGCGAACACGGGTGCTGTGGGTCGGCCACGGCAACAGCCGTGAGGCGATCCGCCCGTTCTTTGAATTGCTCGGCGAGCACTGCCAGCAGATTGAGGCGGTGGCCATGGACATGAACACGGCTTTCGACCTGGAGGTAAAGCAACATTGCCCGCAGGCCGAAGTGGTGTACGACCTGTTTCACGTCGTCGCGCGCTACGGTCGGGATGTGATCGACCGAATCCGGGTCGACCAGGCCAACCTTCTGCGCGAAGACAAGCCGGCACGAAAGGCGGTCAAACAAAGTCGTTGGCTGCTGCTGCGCAATCGCGACAACCTGAAGGACGGACAGGCCGTGCAGTTACAGGAACTGCTCGCGGCCAACCAGCCGCTGGCTACGGTCTATGTACTCAAGGATGCCCTGAAGGATGTCTGGTACGCCCCCAGCGTAAGAGAGGGCTGGCGGCGCTGGCGAACCTGGCTGCGGCACGCCCGGGACAGCGGCCTCGCGCCGCTACAGCGCTTCGCCCGCAACCTGCGCAAATATGCCCGGGGCATCCTCGCCAGTGCTCACTTCCCCATGCACACCAGTGTTTTGGAGGGCGTGAACAACCGCATCAAGGTCATCAAGCGCATGGCCTACGGTTTCCGGGACTCGGAATACTTCTTCCTGAAAATCAAGGTCGCCTTCCCCGGGAAAGCGCGATGAACCTAAAAAAACCGCCCCTAAGGGCGGTTCTTCTGTCGCGGCTGGCGGTTACAGGCCGTTCTTGGCCTTGAACTCGCGACGGCGACGGTGCAGGACCGGCTCGGTGTAGCCGTTGGGCTGCTTGGTGCCTTCGAGGACCAGCTCCAGCGCAGCCTGGAAGGCCACGCTGTTGTCGAAGTCAGGCGCCATCGGGCGGTACAGCGGGTCACCCTGGTTCTGGCGGTCGACCACCGGGGCCATGCGCTTGAGGCTCTCGATCACCTGGTCCTTGGTTACCACGCCGTGGCGCATCCAGTTGGCCACGTGCTGGCTGGAGATGCGCAGAGTGGCACGGTCTTCCATCAGCGCGATGTCGTTGATGTCCGGCACCTTCGAGCAACCAACGCCCTGTTCGACCCAGCGCACCATGTAGCCGAGGATGCCCTGCGAGTTGTTGTCCAGCTCGTTGCGCTTCTCTTCCTCGCTCCAGTTGGTGTTCTGTGCCAGCGGGATGGTGAGGATGTCATCGATCGAAGCCTTCTCGCGCTTGGCCAGTTCGGCCTGGCGCGCCTGCACGTCGATCTTGTGGTAGTGCATCGCGTGCAGGGTGGCTGCGGTCGGCGACGGTACCCACGCGGTGTTGGCGCCGGCCAGCGGATGGCCGACCTTCTGCTCGAGCATGGCGGCCATCAGGTCAGGCATGGCCCACATGCCCTTGCCGATCTGCGCCTTGCCCTGCAGGCCGCAGGCCAGGCCCACGTCCACGTTGTTGTTCTCGTAGGCGCTGATCCATTTCTCGGACTTCATGGCCGCCTTGCGCACCATCGGGCCGGCTTCCATGGAGGTATGGATTTCGTCGCCGGTGCGGTCGAGGAAGCCGGTGTTGATGAACACCACGCGCTCGCGCGCTTCCTTGATGCAGGCCTTGAGGTTGATCGTGGTACGACGCTCCTCATCCATGATGCCGACCTTGAGGGTGTTGCGCGGCAGGCCGAGAACGTCCTCGACGCGGCCGAACAGCTCGGTGGCGAAGGCGACTTCTTCCGGGCCGTGCATCTTCGGCTTGACGATGTACATCGAGCCGGTGCGGCTGTTGGCGCGGGTGGTGTTGCCCTTGAGGTTGTGGATGGCGATCAGGCTGGTGAACAGGCCGTCCATGATGCCTTCCGGCACTTCGTTGCCTGCCTTGTCGAGGATGGCGTCGTTGGTCATCAGGTGACCGACGTTGCGGATGAACAGCAGCGAGCGTCCGTGCAGGGTCAGCTCGCCGTTGCCGTCGGCCTTGGTGTAGACGCGGTCCGGGTTCATGGCGCGGGTGATGCGCTTGCCGCCCTTGTCCAGCTCCTCGACCAGATCGCCCTTCATCAGGCCGAGCCAGTTGCGGTAGACGATTGTCTTGTCGTCGGCGTCGACGGCGGCGATGGAGTCTTCACAGTCCATGATGGTGGTCAGTGCCGATTCCATCAGGATGTCCTTCACGCCGGCGGCATCGGTCTGGCCGATCGGGCTGGCCGGGTCGATCTGGATCTCGAAGTGGATGCCGTTGTTCTTCAGCAGCACGGCGATCGGTGCGCTGGCGTCGCCCTGAAAGCCCTGCAGCTGGGCCGGGTTCTTCAGGCCGGTGGTGCTGCCATCCTTCAGCGAAACGACCAGCTTGCCGCCTTCGATGCGATAGCCGGTGGAATCGACGTGCGAGCCGGTTTCCAGCGGTGCAGCTTCGTTGAGGAAATTGCGCGCATAGGCGATGACCTTGTTGCCGCGGATCTCGTTGTAGCCCGGCCCCTTGGTGGCGCCGTCCGCTTCGGAGATGGCGTCGGTGCCGTAGAGCGCGTCATACAGCGAGCCCCAGCGGGCGTTGGCGGCGTTCAGGGCGAAGCGCGCGTTCATGATCGGCACCACCAGCTGCGGGCCGGCCATGCGGGCGATTTCTTCGTCGACGTTCTCGGTGGTGGCCTGGAAGTCTTCGGCTTCCGGCAGCAGGTAGCCGATTTCCTGAAGGAAGGCCTTGTACGCCACGGCGTCATGGGCCTGGCCGGCGCGGGCCTGGTGCCAGGCGTCGATCTTGGCCTGCAGCTCGTCGCGCTTGGCCAGCAGGGCGCGGTTCTTCGGCGCCAGGTCGTGGATCACGCTGTCGGCGCCAGCCCAGAAGGCGGCGGCATCGACGCCGGTACCAGGAATCGCCTCGTTGTTCACGAAGTCGTACAGGACTTTGGCGACCTGCAGGCCACCGACTTGAACGCGCTCAGTCATTACTCGCCTCACTTGGTTCTTCTAATTCGCCGGACGGTTTCGCTTTTTGTAGTCCGAGGTCGCCGGATACTACATGAAGCGTCGGGGAAAATCAGTCCGCTGAAAGGGCCGGTTGCCTCGGCCGTGCGAAGCGGCCCGCCAGTGCCGCGGCCTGCCGTTGCCCGGCCCGCCTGCTATACCTAATGGGCTGTCGCCTGCGCAGGCGCTTTCTTCACTACAGGAGCCCGTCCATGGATCACCTCGTTCTCACCGTCATCGCCGACGATCAGCCCGGTCTGGTCGAACGACTGGCCAAGTGCATCGCCGATCACGGCGGCAACTGGCTGGAGAGCCGCATGTCGCGCATGGCCGGGCAGTTCGCCGGTATCCTGCGGGTGGCGGTGCCGGCGGACGCCCATGCCGAGCTGACCGCCGCGCTGGAAGGCCTGCAGGCGCAGGGCATACGCGTGCTGCTGGCTCACAGCGGCGCGGAACCGACGGCGAGCTGGCAGGAAATCCAGCTTGAGCTGGTGGGCAACGACCGGCCGGGCATCGTCCGCGACATCACCCACCTGCTCGCCGAGCACGGCGTCAATCTGGAGAGCCTGGATACCGAGGTGCTGCCGGCGCCGATGAGCAGCGAGCTGCTGTTTCGTGCCGAAGTACGGTTGGCGGTGCCCAGCGACCTGTCGCTGGAGCGGCTGCAGGAGCGCCTGGAAACCCTCGCCGACGACCTGATGGTGGAGCTCAAGCTGCAGCCGGCCGAGCAGGCGTAGCACTCAGCCGGTGCTTTTGCGCATCACCCGCCAGGCGTCCAGGCTGTATACCGCGAGGCCGGCCCAGATGCAGAAGAAGGCCAGCTGGCGATCGACCGGGAATGGCTCGCCGAACAGCTGCACGGCGAGGATCAGCAGCAGCGTCGGCGTCAGGTATTGCAGGAAGCCCAGTGTCGAATAGGGCAGGTGGCGCGCGGCGGCGTTGAAGCCGAGCAGCGGGATCAGGGTCACCGGGCCTGCCGCCATCAGCCAGAGCGCGTCGGTGCTGGTCCAGAACGCCGGTTCCGTGCTCGCGCCGTTGCCGAACCAGAACAGCCAGATCAGCGCCACCGGTAGCAGCAGCCAGGTTTCCACTACCAACCCCGGCAGCGCGGCCACCGGCGCCTGCTTGCGCAGCAGGCCGTAGGTGCCGAAGCTCAGCGCCAGCACCAGGGAGATCCAGGGAAATTCACCGAGCATCAGCAGCTGCAGGCTGACGCCGACGGTGGCCATGGCCACGGCCAGCCACTGCAGCGGACGCAGCCGCTCGCGTAGCACGAGCATGCCGAGCAGCACGTTGACCAGCGGATTGATGTAGTAGCCAAGGCTCGCCTCGACCATTCGGTCGTGGTTCACCGCCCAGACGTAGATCAGCCAGTTGGCCGCGATCAGCACGCTGGAGATGCCGAGCACGCCGAGGCGGCGTGGATGCGCCAGCAGTTCGCGCCACCAGCCCGGATGACGCCAGACCAGCAGCACCAGCGAGCCGAACACGGCCGACCAGATCACGCGCTGGGTGACGATCTCGAGCGCGCCGTATTGTTCGAGTGCCTTGAAGTAGAGCGGGAACATGCCCCAGATGCTGAAGGTGGCCAGCCCCAGCAGATAACCCTTGCGCAGATTGGCGGTAGCCATGACGTCCTTCGACGAGCAGCGGAGAGCCGGCCATTTTGCGCCTTTGGCCAGAGGAGAGAAAGGTTAGTCAGCTAACAGAGCGGGGCCGCGCGACGGGCTGCCCCATTGGTCAGAAACGGGGGAACGCTCGGCGGCTTGTGCTCGTCTCATCTGCATCGCTAATCGAAACGGCAGCGCGCGGATCGGCGCGTGCGGAGGGGGGCAATGCGCTTGCAGAATCAGGTGGCTCTGGTCACCGGCAGCACCCAGGGCATCGGCCGCGGCATTGCCGTGCGCCTGGCTGAAGAGGGCGCCGACATTGTCATCAACGGCCGCGAGAACGACGAACAGGCCCGCGAGAGCCTCGAGCAGGTCCGCGCCCTGGGCCGGCGGGTGTGCTTCATCGCCGCCGATGTCGGTGACGTCGAGCAGTGCCACCGGCTGGTGCGCGAGAGCATCGCGCAGATGGGGCAGCTGGACATCCTGGTCAACAATGCCGGTGTGCAGCGGCACGCGGCGTTCCTCGACGTGCAGGCGGACGATTATGATCAGGTGCTGAACGTCAACCTGCGTGGGCCGTTCTTCCTCGCCCAGGCGTTTGCCCGCCATTTGCGCGAGCAGGGCCGCGGCGGACGCATCATCAACAACAGCTCGGTGCACGAAGAGCTGCCGCATCCCAACTTCACCGCCTACTGCGCGAGCAAGGGCGGACTGAAGATGCTGATGCGCAACATCGCCATCGAGCTGGCGCCGCTGGGCATCACGGTGAACAACGTGGCGCCCGGCGCGGTGGAAACGCCGATCAACCGCGAGCTGATGAATCAGCCGGACAAGCTTGCCAACCTGCTGCAGAACATCCCTGCCGGCCGTCTCGGCCGCCCGCACGACGTCGCCGGCGTCGTTGCCTTTCTGGCCTCACCCGACGCCGAGTACATCACCGGGACTACACTGGTGGTCGATGGCGGCCTGCTATGGAACTACAGCGAGCAATGACCGATATCCCGCCGTGCCAGCCGTTCAGCCACGACACCAGCGCCATCTCGCGGGCCGACACGCTCACGCCTGCCGAGCGCTATCAGGAACTCTTCGTCGCGGTGCAGATGCAGCGGGTATTTCCCGACAGCAAGACCTTCGTCGACTGTGCGCCGCGTCGGCACCCCGAAGCCATCCTCGAGGACTATCGCGCCCGCTGCGGCGAGCCGGGCTTCGACCTGGAGGCCTTCGTCCATGAGCATTTCAGCCTGTACGAGATGCCGGTCAAGGCGTTCGTCGCCAACCCCGACGACAGCCTGGCCGAGCATATCGACCGGCTCTGGCCGATCCTCACCCGTCACCCTCAGGACCACCCCGAGCACTCCTCGCTGCTACCGCTGCCGCACGATTACGTGGTGCCGGGCGGGCGCTTCACCGAGCTGTACTACTGGGATTCCTATTTCACCATGCTCGGCCTGGACGAGAGCGGGCATTGCGACCTGCTGCGGGCCATGGCGGACAACTTCGCCTACTTGATCGACACCTACGGCCACGTGCCCAACGGCAACCGCACCTACTATCTGGGCCGTTCGCAGCCGCCGGTGTTCGCCCTGATGACCGAGCTCTTCGAGGAAACCGGCGTCCACCGCGCCAGCGACTACCTGCCGCAACTGCACAAGGAATACGCCTTCTGGATGGAGGGTGCCGACGTGCTGCGCCCGGGCGAGGCGCATCGACGCTGCGTGTGTCTGGCCGATGGAATGGTGCTCAACCGTTACTGGGACGAGCGCGCAACGCCGCGCGAGGAGTCCTACCGCGAAGATGTGGAAACCGCGCGCTCCAGCTGCCGGCCGCGGCACGAGGTCTATCGCGACCTGCGCGCCGGTGCCGAGTCGGGCTGGGATTTCAGCTCGCGCTGGCTCGACGACGCCCACCGGCTGGCGACCATCCGCACCACCAGCATCCTGCCGGTCGACCTCAACGCGCTGCTCTACAAGCTGGAGCGGCAGATCGCCGAGCTGTCTGCGGTGAAGAACCAGCACGCCTGTGCCGAAGCCTTTGCCCGCCGGGCCGAGGCGCGCCTGGCGGCCATCGATCAGTACCTGTGGAATTCCCGCGCTGGCGCCTATTTCGACTACGACTGGCAGCGCGGCCGGCAGCGCGACAATCTCACTGCCGCGACGCTGGCCCCGCTGTTCGTGCGCATGGCCAGCGCCGAGCAGGCCGCGGCGGTGGCGGCGACGGTGCAGGAGCGCCTGCTGGCGCCAGGCGGCCTGGCCACCACCGAAATCGGTGGCAGCGGCGAGCAGTGGGATCGGCCCAACGGCTGGGCGCCGCTGCAGTGGATCGGTATTCGTGGGCTGCAGCACTACGGCCACGATGCGCTGGCGCTGGACATCGAGGAGCGCTGGCTGACCATCGTCAGCCACCTGTTCGAGCGCGAGAACAAGCTGGTGGAGAAGTACGTGCTGCGACCCTGTACCGAGCACGCCGGCGGCGGCGAATACCCGTTGCAGGACGGCTTCGGCTGGACCAACGGCGTCACCCGCAAACTGATGCAGGAAGATCCCAATCACGAGGCCAACCGCTGTCGTGCCGGGCAATGCCCGCAGATTGACCGCAGCGGACGCGAACGACTGGGTTCCGGCAACGGCGGGCGCCGGCCCTAGCGGCGGTACGCCAGCAGAACGATCCCCCCTACGACGATCAGGCTACCGAGCACTTGCAAGGGCCCGAGCAGCTGGCCAAGCACCAGCCACCCCAGCAGCATGCCGGCGACCGGTTCCATGTTCATCACCGGAGCGTTGCGTGCAATGTTCAGTCGCGGCATGCAGATGAACAGCGTCGAGAAGGCGGCGCCATAGAGCAGCACCAGGCATGCGAGGGCGATCCAGCCGGCGCTGGCGCTGGGTAGGCCGAGCCCGCCGGGAATCAGGCTGCTGCTGCCGAGCGCGGCGGAGGCGAGGAACACCACGATCAGGGTCAGCATGCTGCGTACCGAGCCGGCCATCTGCGAGAGCTTGTGCTCGGTGACCCACAGCGCCACCGCGAACACCGCGGCCGCCGTCAGGCTGAACAGGATGCCGGCGACCCACTGGCCGTCCGGCGCCTCGCTGCTGACCAGACGTGCAGGCACGTCGAGCACCAGCACCAGGCCGAACAGGATCAGGCCCATGACCGCCAGTGTCTGGCGGGTCGGCCGGGGGCCGCCGAGCAGCCAGGTCAGCAGTGCCAGCAGGATCGGCGAGAGGTTGACCACCAGCAGTGCAAGCCCCACCGGAATGCGTGCTACAGCCGAATAGATACAGATGCTCTGCACTGCGATCAGCAGGCCTAGTAGGACTTGCCAGCGCCAGGTGGCGGGGCTCAGCTGCAACGACTCGCGGCGCCAGAACACCAGTGTGGCCAGCGCCAGCATCGTCACCCCGGCGCGGCAGAGCACGGCCAGTAGCAGTCCAGTGTCATGGTCGAAGGCGATGCGTGCGGCAATATGATTGGCGGCAAAGGAGCTGGCCAGTGCGGCGAGGATCAGCACGGAGGTATGGCGCGGAAATGGCGTGGCGGTCGTCTGCATGGAAGTTGTGATCCACCTGCTGCGGTGCTCGATTATGCCGGTAAGGTCGCTTCACGGCCCCCTCGCGTGCATTTTTGCAAGCGCAGCCATGCGTGTGGAGCAGCTGCTCAGGGGCGTCGATAGGGCGAGTCGTTCACGGGTGACAGGTCGAATGTGCCCTTCTCAATGAAGCGCTGGGTACCGAACAGGCCGCCGGCGAGTTTGCCGCGCAACACATAGGGCACTTCGTCGAGGCCGATGTGCTCGGCCAGCCCCAGCGCCTGGCGTGCCGCGGAAAAGGCCGAGATGGTCACCGGTACCTCGAGCACGCTCTCGCCGAAGCGCGGCACCGTGCCACGCTGGTCGCTGACGCCACTGGCCAGCCGCCGGCCGTTGACTTCCAGGTCGAGGGCGACGCCGCTGTAGTCGATGGCGCCCTCGTTGGGGTTCTGCAGGCGCAGCTTGACCAGGAAGCGAGCCTCCAGGCCCTCGCCCTGCAGCGGCTGGATGCCGGCGACCTGAACGTTGAGCGGGTCGCGCGGGGACAGTGCCGCGCAGGCGCCCAGGGTCAGGGCGAGCAGGGCGATCAGCAGCAGACGCAGCGGCTGCCATGGCAGGTGGAGCGTGGCGGATGGATGCACTCAGGATTTCCTGTCGAGGTTCTTGATGCCCTGCAGCAGTTCGATGGGCAACGGAAAAACGATGGTCGAGCTCTTGTCACCGGCGATGTTGCTCAACGTCTGCATGTAGCGCAGCTGCATGGCGCCCGATTGCCGGCCGAGCATTTCGGCGGCCTGCATCAGCTTTTCGGAAGCCTGCAGCTCGCCCTCTGCATGAATGACCTTGGCGCGCCGCTCGCGTTCCGCTTCGGCCTGGCGAGCGATGGCGCGGACCATGGATTCGTCGAGGTCGACGTGCTTGATCTCGACATTGGACACCTTGATGCCCCAGGCGTCGGTCTGTGCATCGAGCACTTGCTGGATGTCATTGTTGAGCTGCTCGCGCTCGGCCAGCATGTCGTCCAGTTCGTGCTTGCCGAGCACTGCGCGCAGTGTGGTCTGCGCCAGCTGGCTGGTGGCCGAGTGGTAGTCCTCGACCTGGATGATCGCCTTCTGCGCGTCCAGCACGCGGTAGTACACCACTGCGTTGACCTTCACCGAGACGTTGTCACGGGAGATCACATCCTGAGTCGGCACGTCCAGCACCAGGGTGCGCAGGTCGACCCGCACCATCTGCTGCAGCCCGGGGATGATCATGATCAGGCCGGGTCCCTTGACCTTCCAGAAGCGCCCGAGCATGAACACCACGCCGCGCTCGTACTCACGCAGGATGCGGAACGCCGAGGCAAGCAGCCCCACGACCAGCACCAGCAGCACCAGAAAACTCATTTCATAACCCATGGTTCAGCTCCTCTCGATTGCTTGATGGCTGTGCCGCGACGTTCAATTGCAGACCCTCCCGGGCGACCACCCGTACCTGCTGGCCGACCTGCAACGGGGTGGCGCTGCGTACCTGCCAGTTCTCGCCCTGCAGATGTACCCAGCCGCTGTGCGGGTCCTGCGCGGAGATGCCGGTGACCGGCGCCAGGCTGCCGATCAGCTCGGCATCACCGCCGACCAGCCGCTGGCGGCGCGCCTTCAGTGCCATGGCGACGATAGCGAACACCAGCAGCGCGCTGGCGAAGCCCAGTGGCACGATCAGCGACAGTGGAATGCCGAAGCCGGGTACCTCGGTGTCGATCAGAATCACCGCGCCGGCGACGAACGCGGCGACCCCGCCGATGCCGAGCACACCGAAACTGGGCAGGAAGGCCTCGGCCACCATGAAGGCGATGCCGAGCAGGATCAGCGCCACCCCGGCGTAGTCCACCGGCAGCAGCTGCAGCGCATACAGCGCCAGGATCAGGCAAATGCCGCCCAGCACGCCGCCGGCACCCATGCCGGGATTGGAGAATTCGAGGATCAGCCCGTAGATGCCGATCATCATCAGAATCAGCGCCACGCTGGGGTTGGTGATCACCGCCAGCAGGCGCACCCTCCAGTCCGGCGCGTGTTCGATCAGGCGCGCATCGGCCGTCTGCAGCCTGACCTCGCCCTCGATGGTGGCCAGCGTCTTGCCGTCGAGCTGACGCAGCAGGTCGGCCACGTCGCGCGCCAGGTAATCGATCACCTTGAGTTTCAGGGCTTCGCTGGCCGACAGGCTGACCGCCTCGCGCACCGCCTGCTCGGCCCACTCGGCGTTGCGTTCGCGCAGCTGGGCCAGCCCGCGGATATAGGCCGCCGCATCGTTCACCTGCTTGCGGGCGAGGGCGTCGCCGGAGGCCTTGGCGTCGTCTTCACGCTCGCCCTTCGGCTGCTCCGGCGGTGCACCGGGCATGCCGCCGATCTGCACCGGCGTCGCCGCGCCGAGATTGGTGCCCGGTGCCATCGCGGCGACATGGCTGGCATAGAGCATGTAGGTGCCGGCGCTGGCGGCGCGGGCGCCGCTGGGGGTGACATAGGTGGCCACCGGAATGGGGCTGGCGAGAATCGCCTTGATGATGGCGCGCATGGAAGTATCCAGCCCGCCGGGGGTGTCCAGTTCCAGCACCACCAGCTGTGCGCCCTCGTCGCGGGCGTGTTGCAGGCCGCGCAGGATGTAATCGGCGCTGGCCGGACCGATGGCGCCATCGACCCGCAGCAGCGTCACCGGATCGGCGGCACTCGCGCTCTGGACCGCGAGCGCGAACAGCAGGGCCAGCAGCCAGCGGGCGGGATGGCGAGGCATGGCGGATGTCCTCTGGCAGCGGCACGGCACAGTGTCGTGCCCTTGCTGGCAGCTTAGACCACCGCCGTCGTGGCGCGGCGAGGCAGGACGCCGCGTATCCGCCGACCGGGCTGAACTCCAGTCGCGGCCGCGGCCTCAGAACCAGTAAGGGCCGGCCTTCGCGGCCTGCATGCCGATCGAGGAGTCTTCATGCGCATCCATCACCTGAACTGTGGCTGCATGTGTCCGCTCGGCGGGGCCTTGTTCGATGGTTTCAGCAAGGGCCTGACGGCGCAGCTGGTCTGCCATTGCCTGCTGCTGGAAACCGACCAGCACGGGCTGGTGCTGGTGGATACCGGTTTCGGCACCGAAGACGTGCGGCGGCCCGGCGAGCGGCTCAGTCCGTTCTTCCGGGCGCTCAACAACATCCGCCTGGAGCCGCGCTACACCGCGCTGGAACAGCTGCACCGGCTCGGTTTCGCCGCCGAGGACGTGCGCCATATCGTGCTCACCCACCTGGATTTCGACCACGCCGGGGGGCTGTCGGATTTTCCGCAGGCCCAGGTGCACGTGCTGCAGCGCGAGATGGATGCCGCCCGGGCGACACGCAGCTTCATCGGCCACAGCCGCTACCGTCACCGGCAGTGGGACGAGGTGCGCCACTGGCAGTTCTACGAGCCGGGCGGCGATCTCTGGTTCGGCTTCCAGGCCGTTCGCGAGTTGCGCGGGCTGCGGCCGGAAATCCAGCTGATCCCGCTGACGGGGCATACCCATGGTCACGCCGGGGTCGCCGTGCAGACCGACAGCGGCTGGTTGCTGCATGCCGGCGACGCCTATTTCTTCCGCGAGGAGGTCGGCCGCAACGAGCGCCATTGCACGCCGGGGCTGCGCTTCTACCAGCGCATGATGGAGGTCGATCGCACCGCTCGGCTGGCCAATCAGCACCGGCTGTGGACGCTGTCGCTGGAGCACCGCGACGAGGTCACGCTGTTCTGCAGCCATGACGCGCAGGAGCTGGCGCGCATGCAGCGTGGTGCGCACTGATGGCGGCGCCACGCAGCCGGGCGGTGGAACGGATGATGGCCGCCGTGCGCTGGATCGGCTTCGGCGCCTGTTCGCTGGCCGCGCTCGGCTATGCGGCGATCGGCAACTACAGCATGTCCGGCGCCATGCTGGCGCTGGCCGTGCTCTCCTGGATCAACATCCGCCGCAAACGCGAGCCGCGCCGGTAACGACAGCTCAGCGCCGGCGCCTGCCGAGCAACAGGCCAACGCCGAGCGCCAACAGCGCACCGGCGCCAACGGCCAGTCCGCTGGCGGTCGCCGCACTGAGCGATACGGCCCGGGGTACGGCCTGCTCGGTGAAACGCCCGTCGGTCCGATGCAGACCCTCTACCGGCTCGAACAGGTTGTCGGGTCGCTCGGACGGGGCAGGTTCCGCGGTCAGCTGACCATCCCAGGCCTGACGGGCGAGCATTCGATCGAGCAGGCCGGGCATCAGCTGCGTACCCAGGATCGCCTTGAAACTGGCGGCGCCCAGCCAGAGTTCCCGTGGCGCGTTCCTGGCCGCACGCAGGATGGCGCGGGCCGCGACGTCCGGCGTGTGGATCGGCGGCACCGGCTGCGCGCGTCGGCTCATCCGGTTGCGCGCCCAGTCGAACTGCGGCGTGTTGTGCGCCGGCAACTGCACCATGGTCAGGCGAATGGCGCTCTTGTCGTGAATCAGCTCGCAGCGCAGTGAATCGATGAAGCCGCGGATGGCGAACTTGGCGCCGCAATAGGCCGACTGCAGCGGAATCGCACGATAGGCCAGCGCCGAGCCGACCTGGACGATGGTGCCGCGGTTGCGTGGGCGCATGTGGCGCAGGGCGGTCAGGGTGCCGTGCACGCTGCCCAGGTAGGTCACCTCGGTGACGCGGCGGATTTCTTCGGGGGTCAGTGCCGAGAACGGGCCGAACACCGTGGCCATCGCCGCGTTTACCCAGACGTCGATCGGCCCCAGCTCGGCCTCGACGCGCGTGGCGGCCGCTTCCAAGGCCGGGGCGTCGGCGACATCGGCGGCGATCGCCAGCACACGGGCTCCCAGCGCTTCGAGCTGCGCCTGGGTGTCGCTCAGGCCCTGCTCGCCGCGCGCGATCAACGCGACGCGGTAGCCGGCTCTGGCGAAGGCCTCGGCACTGGCGCGGCCGACACCGGCAGTCGCGCCACAGATCACCGCGGTTGGTTCTGGCATGGGAAGTCCTCTGGTCATTGCAATGAACGGGCGCTTTCGGTGGCCCGCAGCTGCTTAGACGACCCGCCCAGGCCCGGCCGAGTTCGCCGCTTGCCCCAGTGGATCGCTCGGCTATCGACCAATGGCCAATGGCGGCTACTCCTTTGGTCTGAGATGGTTAGCAGGCTAAGCGATAGCTGGCGCCGCCCCTTGGCTCAAAAGGCGAAGCGGCATGACGCAACGGTGCCATCGCTGCAGGTATGGCTGCGTCTTCCCCCTCCGTGCATCTATCAGATGCCCTCGGCGGCTTATCCGGTCGCCTTCGGATCATTGCCCGCTGCCCATGGCAGCGGCGTCGCCGGTTTAAGAACGGAACCCGTCTGCGCCGATCAGGTCGATTCAGGTAGGCCTAGCCAAGGCCACCCTGACCTGACGGAGACCATGATGGACCTCATCCGCATCATCATCGCGATACTGCTGCCACCGCTTGGCGTGTTCCTCCAGGTAGGTTTCGCTGGTGCTTTCTGGCTGAACATCCTGCTTACGCTGCTGGGCTACATCCCAGGCATCATCCACGCAGTCTGGATCATCGCCCGCCGTTGATCGCCACCGGCCCGACGTTGTTCGGGCCGTTTTTGAACTCCCTCCTCTGGCCGTGTAGAGTCGCGCTTCCTGCGCTGCGGAACCTATTACGCGCGAAACACTCAAGAAAACGCCGGTAACCGAGCGCGATCGCCTTTTAGCGATGTCATGCGCGTTGCCGTCGCGTCGGTTATTCGGAAAGGAAACCAATGAGCGAGTCCTTCATCGATCAGAGCAATTTCAGGCGGATACTGAACCGCAACGTGGCCGTGCCACTAGGGTTCGGGTTCCTCAGCGCCTTTTTCTTCAGCGCTATCGTCTATTACCTGTTGAGTGTCAGTCATTGGGTTGATCAGTCGGTCAAGGGCGTCGACCATGCCCACGAGGCACTGCGGCTGGTCGCCGATCTGGAAACCGGTATGCGCGGCTACCTGATCGCCGGCGAGGAGGTTTTTCTCGACCCCTACCGTCAGGGTCTGGAGCGCGTGCAGCAAGAGCTGGACGAGCTCAAAGAATACTCGCGCGACGACCCGTTGCAGATGGCGCGCCTCCAGAAGATCGAGGCCGCTCACCGTCTCTGGCTGACCTTTGCCGAGGAAGGCATCACTCGGCGCACGGCTGGAGAGCCGATAGTCGACTACGTGCGTACTCGCCGAGGCTTGGATCTGACCGATCAGCGCCGTGACCTGCTCAATGAGTACATCGCAGCCGAGCGGCAACGCCGTGCTGAGCGCATCAGCAACTCCGAATCGATGACCACGGCGCTGATCGGCGGCTTCCTGCTGTTCAGCCTGATCTTCAGCGGTATTCTGGTCTATCTCGGCCGCCGCGACCTGACCTCGCTGTCGGAAAGCTACTCGCAGTCGTTGCAGCGCCAGCAGTCCCATTCCGAGGCGCTTGAGCAGCAGGCCTGGTACCGCACCGGGCAGACCCAGCTCAGCGAGTCGATCATCGGCGAACTGGCCCTGCCAGCCCTGGGTCAGGGTGTGCTGAATTTTCTTTCGCGCTACATCGATGCGGCGGTCGGCGCGCTCTACGTGGTGCAGGATGGCAAGCTGCAGCGCGTCGCCGAGTATGCCTACGACCCGGACCATCTGCAGAGTGCGCGCACGCTGGACATCGGCAACGGCCTGGTCGGCCAGGCCGCGCTGGAGCGGCGGGTGATGGCGCTCGAAGAATTGCCAGCGGACTACCTCAAGGTGACCTCCGCGCTCGGCGACACGGCGCCGCGCTCGGTGCTCATCGTACCGCTGGAAGACAGCGGCATGCTCAACGGCGTGATCGAGCTGGGTTTCCTGCGGCCCTTGCGTGAGCAGGACAGCGAACTGCTGCGGCGCATCGCTCCCAGCATTGCTTCGGCCATCGAGGCCGCGCGTTACCGCCAGCGGCTGCAGAGGGTGCTGGCCGAGACCCAGCAGCTCAACGAGGAGCTGCAGGTGCAGCAGGAAGAGCTGCGCGCCGCCAACGAGGAGTTGGAAGAACAGTCCAATGCCCTGCGCGAATCCCAGGCGCACATGGAAGAGCAGCAGGCCGAGCTGGAGCAGACCAATGAGCAGCTCGCCGAGCAGGCCGAGGAACTGGCCCGCCAGCGCGATCAGATGGACGACAAGAATCAGCGCCTGAACGAAGTGCAGCTGATGCTCGAACAGCGCGCCGACGAATTGCAGCGCGCCAGCCGCTACAAGTCCGAATTCCTCGCCAACATGTCCCACGAGCTGCGCACGCCGCTGAACAGCTCGCTGATCCTGGCCAAGCTGCTGGCCGACAACCCTGATGGCAATCTCAGCGACGATCAGGTGCAGTTCGCCCGTTCCATCTATTCGGCGGGTAACGATCTGCTCACGCTGATCAACGACATCCTCGACATCTCCAAGGTGGAAGCCGGCAAGCTCGAAGTGCATCCCGAGCTGACCATCCTTTCCCGCCTGGTCGACGGCATGAAGAATCTGTTCCTGCCGCTGGCCATGGAGAAATCCCTGCAGTTCAGCGTGGAGTTGGCGGATGAGCTGCCGGCCAGCCTGTTCACCGATCGCCAGCGCCTGGAGCAGATCCTCAAGAATCTGCTGGCCAATGCCTTCAAATTCACCGAGAAAGGCTCGGTGACCCTGCGCGTCGAACCGCGTGACGACGACCTGCTGGCCTTCGCCGTGCGTGACACCGGCATCGGCATCGCGCCGGAGCAGCAGGCGGCGATCTTCGAGGCATTCCGCCAGGCAGATGGCACCACCAATCGCCGTTACGGCGGCACTGGCCTGGGGCTGTCGATCTCCCGCGAGCTGGCCAATTTGCTCGGCGGAGAGATCGAAGTGCAGAGCACGCCGGGGGCCGGCAGTACCTTTACCCTGGTCGTGCCGCAGAACTATAGCGAAGCGTTCGTCGCAGAGCCGGTGGTGCAGGAGCCGAGCCGTCAGCCGGAGCCACGTCAAAAGCCGGCACCCGCTGCGAGCAAAGCGCCGGCGCTTCAGGACGAGCGTGAGTTGCTGAATCGCGCCGCCGCTGCGCCGCAGGCGCGCCTGGCCGATGACCGCGACAAGTTCCCGTTCAAGGAACGCTGCGTACTGGTGATCGAAGATGAACCGCAGTTTGCGCGCATCCTTCACGATCTCGCGCATGAATTGCAGTACAGCTGCCTGCTGTCGCAGAACGCCGACGATGGTTTCGACACCGCGGTGCAGTACAAGCCCGATGCCATCCTGCTCGACATGCGCCTGCCGGACCATTCCGGCCTGACCGTGCTCGAGCGCCTCAAGGAAAACTCGGCGACCCGCCATATTCCGGTGCACGTGGTCTCGGTGGAGGATCGCAAGGAAGCCGCGCTGCAGATGGGCGCGGTGGGCTACGCGATGAAACCCACCACCCGCGAGGAACTGAAGGACGTGTTCGGTCGCCTGGAAGCCAAGCTGGCGCAGAAGGTCAAGCGCATCCTGCTGGTCGAGGACGACGCCCTGCAGCGCGAGAGCATGTCGCGGCTGATCGAGGACGTGGACATCGAGATCACCGCCGTCGAGTTCGGCGCGCAGGCGCTGGAACAACTGCGCGATACGGTATTCGACTGCATGATCATCGACCTCAAGCTGCCGGACATGGACGGCAGCGAACTGCTCGAACGCATGGCCAAGGAGGATATCTGCTCCTTCCCGCCGGTGATCGTCTACACCGGGCGCAACCTGACCCGCGACGAGGAAGCGGCGCTGCTCAAATACTCGCGCTCGATCATCATCAAGGGGGCGCGCTCGCCGGAGCGCCTGCTCGACGAGGTCACCCTGTTCCTGCACAAGGTCGAGTCGGACATGCCGCCGGAGCGGCAGAAGATGCTGAAAAGCGCGCGCAGCCGCGAGAAGGCCTTCGAGGGCCGCACGATCCTGGTGGTGGACGACGACGTGCGCAACGTCTTCGCCCTGACCAGCGCGCTGGAACAGAAGGGCGCGCTGGTGGAAATCGCCCGCAACGGTCTGGAGGCCATCGACAAGCTGCAGCACGATGCCGGCATCGACCTGGTGCTGATGGACATCATGATGCCGGAGATGGATGGCTTCACCGCCATGCAGGAAATCCGCAAGGACGCGCGCTTCGCCAAGCTGCCGATCATCGCGGTGACCGCCAAGGCGATGAAGGACGATCAGGATCGCTGCCTGCGCTCGGGCGCCAACGATTACCTCGCCAAACCCATCGACCTCGACCGGCTGTTCTCGCTGATCCGCGTCTGGCTGCCGAAAGTGGAGCTGCTGTGAAATGCCCGACCGAAATGTCGAGATCGAACTCAAGCTGCTGATCGAGGCTATCTACCTCAAGTACAGCTACGACTTCCGCGACTACTCCAGCGCCTCGCTCAAGCGCCGGGTGCTGCTGGCGCTCAAGCAGCTCGACTGCGGCAGCATCTCGGAACTGCAGCGCAAGATCCTCTACGACCCGCACGCCTTCATGGACCTGCTGCAGTACCTCACCATCCCGGTCAGCGAGATGTTCCGCGACCCGAGCTACTACCGGTCGCTGCGCGAGCACGTGGTGCCGGTGCTGCGCACCTATCCGTCGCTGAAGATCTGGGTCGCCGGCTGCAGCACCGGCGAGGAGGTCTACTCGATGGCCATCCTGCTCAAGGAGGAGGGGCTGCTGGAGCGGACGATCATCTACGCCACCGACATCAACCCGCGCTCGCTGGAGCAGGCACGTCAGGGCATCTTCGCCATCGACCACCTGCGCCAGTACACCGCCAACTACCAGCAGGCCGGCGGCACCCGCAGTTTTTCCGACTACTACACCGCCGCCTACGACTCGGCGATCATGGACAAGTCACTGAAAGAAAAGGTTACGTTTGCCGATCATAGCCTGGCGACCGATAGCGTATTTTCCGAAACGCAATTCATCTCGTGCCGCAACGTCCTGATCTATTTCAACAAGCCGCTGCAGGATCGCGCCTTCGGGTTGTTTCATGAATCGCTTTGCCATCGGGGCTTTCTCGGCCTCGGCAGCAAGGAAACCGTCGAGTTTTCCGGCTACGCCAATTACTACGAGCCGTTCGATAAATCGGAAAGGATCTTCCGCAAGCTATGAGCAGCTCCGATCAGGCTATCCTGCAGGCCAGACGCCAGCCGCCCATCGAGGCCGTGGTGATCGGCACCTCGGCTGGCGGGCTGGAGGCGCTGGGCGTGGTGCTCGAGGGCCTGCCAAGCACCTACCGCCCGCCGATCCTGGTAGTGCAGCATGTGCCGGCCCACGGCCGGAGCCAGCTGGTGGAGATCTTCGCGCGCAGAACCCGGTTGCGGGTCAAGGAAGCAGAAGACAAGTATCCGCTAAGCTCGGGCATGCTGTGTTTCGCGGCGCCCGGTTATCACCTGCTGGTCGAAGGCGACCGCAGCCTGTCGCTGAGCCAGGATGATGCCGTGCACTTTTCGCGGCCTTCGATCGACGTGCTGTTCGAATCCGCGGCCGATGTCTGGGGGCCGCAGGTGGCTGGCGTGCTGCTGACCGGCGCCAACGAGGACGGCGCTGCCGGCCTCGAGGCGATCCATCGGGTCGGTGGCCTGACCGTGATCCAGGACCCTGCCGAAGCGGCGGTGCCGACCATGCCGCGCGCGGCGCTGCAGCGCTTCGCACCGGACTACATCTTGCCCCTACGTGACATTCAACGACTGTTGCGAGAACTGGAGTGACCATGCCCGACCGTAACGACGAGGTGAACCTGCTCATCGTCGATGACCTGCCGGAGAACCTGTTGGCTCTGGATGCGCTGCTGCAGGCGCCGGGCGTCCGGGTGCACCAGGCCGAGTCGGCCGAACAGGCGCTCGAACTGCTTCTGCGGCACGAATTCGCCCTGGCCATTCTCGATGTGCAGATGCCGGGCATGGACGGCTTCCAGCTGGCCGAGCTGATGCGCGGCACCGAGCGTACCAAGCAGATCCCCATCGTCTTCGTCAGCGCCGCCGGCCGTGAGCTCAACTACGCCTTCAAGGGCTACGAGAGCGGTGCGGTGGATTTCATGCACAAACCGCTGGATGCCCATGCGGTGCGCAGCAAGGTCAGCGTGTTCGTCGACCTGTACCGCAGCCGCAAGCGCCTGGCCCGTCAGCTCGAGGCGCTGGAGCAGAGCCGCCGCGAGCAGGAGGTGCTGCTCGACGAATTGCGGCAGACCAAGGCCGAACTGGAAGATGCGGTGCGCATGCGCGATGACTTCATGTCCATCGTTTCCCACGAACTGAAGACGCCGCTCAATACCCTGATCCTCGAGGTTCAGCTGCGCAAGCTGCAGCTCAGCCGCAACAACCTCGCCGCTTTCAGCGAAGAGCGCCTGCGCGGCATGGTGGACAAGGACGAGCGACAGATCCAGAGCCTGATCCGGCTGATCGACGACATGCTCGACGTCTCGCGCATCCGCACCGGCAAGCTGTCGATCCGCCCGAGTCGCACCGATCTCGCCGAGCTGGTGGGCAACGTGGTGGAAAGCTTCGCGGCGCAGATGGCAGCCTGCGGTTGCGAGCTGCGGTTGGAGCGCAACGAACCCATCGTCGGGGTCTGGGATGCCTTCCGCATCGAGCAGGTACTGGCCAACCTGCTCACCAACGCCATGCGCTACGGTGCCGGCAGGCCGGTGCAGGTGAGCGTCGCCGCCTGTGCCGAAGGTGCCTGCATCGAAGTGCGTGACCATGGCATCGGCATCAGTCCGAAGAGCCTGGAACGCATCTTTCACCAGTTCGAGCGGGCCGAAGGCAGCGAAAGCAGCGCCGGACTGGGCCTGGGGCTGTTCATCGCCGATCAGATCGTGCGTGCGCACCAGGGGCGTATCCAGGTGCACAGCGAGGAAGGTCGCGGCTCCGTGTTCCGCGTGCTGCTGCCGCTGGGCGAATAGCCAGCCTCGCAGCCCCAGGGCGGCGGTCTCAGGACGAGCAGCTGATTTCCAGATGCTTGCCCCACTCGGGCGGCCGCTCGGCGTAGCGCTCCATCCCGGGCTGTTCGTCGAAGGGGCGGCTGAGAACCGCATGCAGCTCGCGCACCGGCGCGTAATCGCCTTTCTCCGCCGCCTCGATCGCTTGCTGCGCCAGGTAGTTGCGCAGGATGTACTTCGGATTGACCGCGTGCATCCGTGCCTGCCGCGCGACCGGATCGCCGCCCTCGCGGGCGCTGCGCGCGCAATAGTCCGCCGCCCAGGCATCGAAGCCCTGCAGGTCGATGAAGTCCTCGCGCAACCGCTGCGCGGCCTGTTCGGCCGGGCGCTCGCCGAGTTCGCGGAAGAAGCGCGTGTAGTCCACCGCGCTGCCCTGCATTAGCTGCAGCAGGCGGCGGATCAGCTCGGCGTCGCCATCCTCGGCCTGGCTGAAACCCAGCCGGCGGCGCATCAGATCGAGCCATTCGGCCTCGTACAGCGGCAGGAACAGCTCCATGGTTTCGCGCAGCACCTTGACCTCGACGAAGGGCGTCAGCGCCTGGGCCAGCGCGGCCAGGTTCCAGTGGGCGATGGGCACCTGATTCTCGAAGGAGTAGCGGCCGGTATCGTCGGAGTGGTTGCAGATGAAGCGGGCATCGAAGTCATCGAGGAAGGCGTAGGGGCCGAAGTCGAAGGTTATGCCAAGGATCGACATGTTGTCGGTGTTCATCACGCCGTGGCAGAAGCCATAGGCCTGCCAGCGGGCAATCAGCGCGGCGGTGCGTTCGAGCACCGTGCGGAAGAACATGTGGAACGGCTCGGGGTGTTCCAGCAGCTCGCTGAAGTGTGCCGCGATGACGTGTTCGAGCAGCTGCTTCAGTTCGGCGTGCTGGCGGGTGTAGTAGAAGAACTCGAAGTGGCCGAAGCGCACATGGCTGGGCGCCAGGCGCAGCAGCATGGCGCCACGCTCGGGGCGTTCGCGGTAGACCAGGGTGTCCGAACCGGTGACGCACAGCGCGCGGGAACTGGGGATGCCGAGGGCGTGCAGATGCTCGCTGGCGAGGAATTCGCGGATCGACGAGCGCAGCACCGCGCGACCATCGCCCATGCGCGAATAGGGCGTCTTGCCGGCGCCCTTGAGGTGCAGGTCCCAGTACTCGCCGGCCTCGTTCACCACCTCGCCGAGCAGCAGGCCTCGGCCGTCGCCGAGCTGCGGGTTGTAACTGCCGAACTGGTGGCCGGAATAGACCATCGCGCGCGGCTCGGCGGTGGACCAGATCTTGTGCCCGGAGAACAGTTCGGCGAACAGCGCCTGCTCGGCTTCGGCCGGGTCGAGATCCAGCAGGGCCATCGCCGCCTCGCTTGCCACCACCAGGCGCGGCGCTTCCAGCGGCTGCGGCGATACCTGGGTGGAAAAGGTATCGCCGAGACGGGCGAAGCGATTGTCGAAATGGAGCTGGGTCAGGGTCTTCAAGTCGCCTCCGGCGCGGCATGCGGGCAAGCATGGCCCGGCCGGAGCCGAGCCTGTTCAGGACGTTGGAGGACGACGGACGCCTGGACGTTCCTCAGGCGCGATCGTCGGTTGCCGGCTTGTCGCCATCGGCCGGTTTGGTTGCGGCGCTGAGCTGCAGCTGCTGCCCCGCAAAGTTCTTGAGGAAGATATCCACCTGACGGAAGGCGATGCTGATGCCCGCCTTGTTGAACTCGCGATCGATGAAGCGGTTGATCTCGTCGGTGGCCGGGTTGCGGTCGCCGAGGTCGCGCACGTGGATGCGCAGCTCGTGGTCCAGCGTGCTTTCGCCGAAATTGAGGAAGAACACCTGCGGCTCGGGCTCCTTGAGCACACGCGGGTTGTCCTGCGCTGCCTTGTAGAGCAGCGCCTTGACCTTGTCCAGGTCCGATCCGTAGGCGACGCCGACCTTGATCGTCACGCGCGTTACGGTGTCGCTCAGCGACCAGTTGATCAGCTGGCCGGTGATGAAGGTCTTGTTCGGGACGATGATGTCCTTGCGGTCGAAGTCGGTGATGGTGGTGGCACGGATGCGAATCCGGCTGACCGTGCCGGACAGGTTGCCGATGGTGACCACGTCGCCGATGCGCACCGGGCGCTCGAAGAGGATGATCAGACCGGAAATGAAGTTGGCGAAGATCTCCTGCAGGCCGAAACCCAGGCCGACCGAGAGCGCCGCCACCAGCCATTGCAGCTTGTCCCAGCTGACCCCGAGGGTGGACAGCGTGGCGACGATGCCGAAGCCGGCCAGCGCATAGGACAGCAGCGTGGTGGTGGCATAGGCGCTGCCCTGGGCCAGGCGCAGCTTGGACAGCACCATGACTTCAAGCAGGCCCGGCAGGTTGCGTGCCAGGGCCACGGTGATGGCGATGATCAGCAGCGCACCGAGCAGGTTGTTCAGGCTGATCGCCGCGGTGGTCAGCGTTTCGCCGCTGCCGGTGGTGTATTCGTAGAGGGTGATGTTGTCCAGGTAGGAGACCACCGAGATCAGGTCCGACCATACCCAGTACAGCGCCACCAGGAACACGCCGAACATGGTCAGGCGGGTCAGCCGCAGGGACTGCTGGTTGACCTGCTCGATGTCCAGCCCCGGCTCGCCCTGGGCTTCGATCGTATCGCTCTGCTCATCGGCCATGGCTTGCCGTCTGGCCAGTGCGCGCTTGTAGGCCAGGCGCCGCGCCGCCACCGTCAGCCCGCGGATCAGCGCGGCCTCGACGACGATCCAGATCATCAGCAGGTAAAGGGTGTCGATCAGCCGGTCGGTCAGCTTCAGCGCGGTGTAGTAGTAGCCGAAGCCCACCGCGACGATCAGCGCGATCGGTAGCACGCTGAACAGCAGGCCGATCATCAGTCTCACTGGTGGCGCATTCTGGCTCGATGGGCCTTTGAGCAGCAGGCGGTTGAGACGCCAGCTCATCAGGGCGAAGCAGGTCAGCACCACGAGGATGCCGAGCACGTCGTCGGCCAACCGCGCCGGCTGGTGCTCGGCGACGCTGACCACCGCCACCAGGGCCATGACGATCAGGCCGAGGCGGCGGATCTCGTCGCGCAGGAAGGCCACCTGCGGCCGTGACCAGCCGAAGTGCAGCTCGGCGACACGCCCCGGCGAGAGCATGCGGTAGGCGCTGTAGAACACCAGCCAGGCCTGGGCCATTTCGAACAGGGCGGCACCGAGCACGTAGTTCTGTCCGCGTGCATCCATCTGCAGCAGATAGCCGCAGAGGGCGAGGAACAATGCGCCAGGCAAGGCCAGCAAGAGATTGAGCAATAGCGCCAGCGGTGTATGCAGCTGGCTGTCGTTGCGGAAGTGGCCGATCTGCTCGCTCAGCGAGCTGAGCTTGGCGTCGATCTTGTTGCGCCACCAGAGCAGGGCGGCGATCAGCAGCAGCAGCGGCAGGAAGAACAGCGGCCGCTCCTTGAGACCGGCGCCCAGTTCCTGCAGCGCCGACAGCCAGGGCATCGACGCCAGCTGGGCCTTGAGGCGCTGGGGGGCGCCCTGCAGCCAGCTGAGATCCAGCGGCTTGTTGCTGGGAATCCAGAACATCTGCTCGTCGAGGGTATCGCTGAGCGCGCGCGCGGTGTCCTGCAGCTGCTTCTGGTTCAGCTGCAGGGTGATCGAGGCGTTGAGCAGCGCATCCAGCTCGCGATTGAGGCGGTCGAGCAGCTCGCTGCGGGTGGTCGCCAGGTCGAGCAGCGTGCGCCGCAGCTCCGGGGTCACATCCTCCTCGTTCTGCCGGGCCAGCAGCTGCTCGACATAGGCGCTGGCATTGCCAGCGGCCTCGCGGCGCTGGTTCAGCTCGAACTGGTACAGGCGGATGTCGGCGATCTCGTCGGCGAGGTTCTTGTCCAGCTGCAGGCTCGGCAATGCCTGCTTCTGCTGGTAGAGGATGCGCGACAGCAGCAGGCTGCCCTCGAGCACCGAGATCTGCTCCTCCAGCGCCTGGTCGGTCTGGTTGAGGGTGTCGAGCTGCTGGCGGGTCTGCAGGTTCTGCTGGTTGAGACGGTTGAGGCGCTCGGTGGCGCGCAGCAGGTAGTCGGAGAGTTTGAGGTTCTCGGCGCTCTCGGCGGCGAGCAGCTTGTCCGAGCCGGCCTGCTGCACCCGTGCCGAGAACTCGGCGACGGTCTGCTCCGATTCGGCGCGGCGCTTCTCGTTGATCAGGGCCTGCAGTGCCTGGGTTTCCTTTTCGGCACGGGCGATGCGTTCGGCCAGCAGGTCACGGCGTGCCTTGCCCAGGTCCTGCAGCTGGCTGTTGCCGGCAAGCTCCTGGCGGCGCAGCTCGATCTGGGCATTGAGCGAGACGATCTCGGCGTCCAGCAGGGCGCGGCGTTCCTCGCTCAGCGGCTTGCCCGATTCGCGGCCGTTCTTGAGCAGGTTGTTGATTTCCTGAATGCGTGTCTGCGCCGTGCCGATCTGCGCCTGGGCCCGTTCCGGACGGGTCTGCGCGGTGATGATCATGCTGTTGGCCGCGCTGAACTGCTTCTGCCACTCCGACAGTTCCTCGACCCGCGCGCTCAAGCGCTGCTCGAGCGCCTCGACCGACTGCTTGGCGTAGCGCTCGGCGGCGTCTTCGTCGGGGCTGGCCTTGAGCTTGGCCAGCTCGCGCTGGGCCTCGGTGATCTCCTTCGGGGCCTGCGCCAGCAGGGCCTTGAGTTCCTCGGCGCGCTTGTTGCTGGTTTCGGTTTGCTGGAGCAGACGCTGGGTCTGCTCGCCGAGCGACAATGCCGGCTTGGCTTCGCCTTCGGCGGCGGGCGGCGTGCCGGTCAGGCTGTCGAGGGATTGGGCGTGCAGCGGGGCAACGAACAGGCAGAGCGTGGAAAGCAGCAGGGTGCGCAGAAATGACATGGAGGCAGACGCAGGCGGGTGACCGAAAGTGCGAAAGTCTACGGGCTGCGCCAGCCGAGCGCGAGTACCGTGCAACGGGTCGACGGACGGGCTCGTTGGCCGGGCGGTTCGCAGCAATGCAGTGGTTCGCGGCGCCGGTTCGCTAGCCGGCGAAACGGGGCGATCGGTGGACCGCCCCAGACGCTAGAACATCAGCTGCGGGCCGGGCTTGTCGCCCTCCGGAAACTTCAGGCCGACCTTGCGCACCTCGCCCGCGTCCATCGCCGCCACGGTCCAGGTCAGGCCGTTCCATTCGACCTGGTCGCCGACCACCGGCCGGCCACCGACCTGCTCGGCCATGAAGTCACCGATGGTCTGCTCGCCATCCACCTCGCCGAGCTTGAGCCCGTAGAGCGCGGCGATGGCATTGAGCTGGGCGTCGGCCTCGAGGATGAAGTCGCCGAAGAAACGCAGGTCCTGTCCACGCGTGGGCGCCTGGCTGAACAGCTTGCCAAGGGCCGGCAGGTCTTCGTCATGGCCGATCACGCAGAGGATGTCATCCACCTGCAGGCGGGTACTGCCCGACGGGTGCAGCAGCTCCTTGCCGCGGAACAGGGCGGCAATGCGCGTGCCCGGGGGCATCTTCAGTTCCCGCAGCGCGGCGCCGACGCACCATTTGCTGGCGCTCAGGCGGTAGACGAACATCTCCCACTGGCTGGTGGTGTGCACCTGCAGGCCGGTGCGCGAGACCGGCATCGGCGACGGCGGGACTTCCACCTTGGCCTTCTTCGCCGCCCAGGCCAGCGTCGAGCCCTGCAGCAGCAGCGATACGAGGACGATGAAGAACGCCACGTTGAAGAACAGTTGGGCATTTTCCAGCCCGGCCATCAGCGGGAACACCGCGAGAATCACCGGTACCGCGCCGCGCAGGCCGATCCAGGAGATGAACAGGCGCTCGCGCAGGTGGAAGCTGCGAAACGGCAGCAGGCTGACGAACACCGCCAGCGGCCGGGCGAAGAGGATCATCCACAGCGACAGCAGCAGCGCCGGGATGGCAATGGGCAGCAGCTCGCTGGGCGTTAGCAGCAGGCCGAGCACCAGGAACATGCCGATCTGGCTGAGCCAGGCCAGGCCATCGAACATGTGCAGGATGCCGTGACGGTTGCGGATCGGGCGGTTTCCCAGCAGCAGGCCGCAGACATAGATCGCCAGGATGCCGCTGCCGCCGATGGCGCCGGACAGGGCGAAGATCATCAGGCCGCCGGCCACCGCCAGCAGCGGATAGAGGCCGTCGGCCACCGACAGACGGTTGATCAGCTGCAGCAGCAGCCAGCCGCCGAGCAGGCCGAGCACGGTGCCGATGCCGAACTGCTGCAGCAGGCTGAGCAGGAAATCCCAGCCAAAGGTGGACTGGCCGGCGAGCAGCATCTCGATCAGTGCGACGGTCAGGAACATCGCCATCGGGTCGTTGCTGCCCGATTCGATTTCCAGGGTCGAGCCGACCCGCTCGTTGAGGCCCTTGCCGTTGAGCAGGTTGAACACCACCGCGGCATCCGTGGAGCCGACGATGGCGCCGATCAGCAGGCCCTGCAGCAGTGGCAGGTCGAACAGCCAGGCGGCGGCCAGGCCGGTCAGGCCCGAGGTGATGGCGACCCCGAGGGTGGCCAGGGAAAAGGCCGGTTTCAGCGCGACGCGGAAGGTGGCGGTGCGGGTGCGCATGCCGCCGTCGAGCAGGATCACCGCCAGCGCCAGGTTGCTGATGACGAAGGCGAGGCGGTAGTCCTCGAAGACGATGCCGCCGACGCCATCGACGCCAGCGAGCATGCCGACGGCAAGGAAGATGACCAGGATGGGTACGCCGAGGCGATTCGACAGCGAACTCATCAGAATGCTTGCAGCCACCAACAAGGCACCGATGAAGAACAGGTGGTTGATGTTGCCGACGTCCAAATGAACACTCCGTTAGAGAAAGCCGCCTCGCGCCCATGCACGGGATATGCCAGCGATTCTAACCTGATGATTTGACGGGCTGTCAAAAAAACGCCCCGCATCGGCGGGGCGTTGTAACAATATCTCCAGTGGGCTAGAACCAGGCGTCCTGCATGCCCAGGCAGGTGTCGTCGCGGGCTTCCAGAAGGGCCAGCTCGTGGGCGCAGGCCGGCACTTCCCAGGTCAGGAAATAGCGCGCCGCCTGCAGCTTGCCGCGGTAGAAGTCGGCATCTGCCGGATTGCCCTCGGCCAACCCGCGCTCGGCACGCAGTGCCTGTTCCAGCCAGCGCCAGCCGATCACTGCGTGGCCGAACACCTTCAGATACAGCGCCGAGTTGGCCAGCGCCAGGTTGACCTTCCCTGCCATCAGGTCGCCCAGGAGCGCCTGGGTCACGCTGGTCAGCCGGGCGACGTGCTGTTCCAGTGGCTGGCGCAAGGCACCGAGCGAGTCGTATTCGGCGGCGCGCTGGCAGCAGTCCTGGATCAGCCCGAGCAGCTGGCGCAGGCCGGCGCCCTTGTTCTGCATCAGCTTGCGGCCGAGCAGGTCCAGCGACTGGATACCGTGAGTGCCTTCATGGATCGGGTTGAGGCGGTTGTCGCGGTAGTACTGCTCCACCGGGTACTCGCGGGTGTAGCCGTGGCCGCCGAGGATCTGGATCGCCAGTTCGTTGGCCTTCAGGCAGAACTCCGATGGCCAGGACTTGACGATGGGGGTGAGCAGGTCGAGCAATTCCGCCGCACTGCGCCGCGCCTCCTCGCTTTCCGCGGTGTGCTCGTCGTCCACCAGCCGCGCCGAGTACAGGCCGAGGTCGAAGGCGCCCTCGACGTAGGCCTTCTGCGTCAGCAGCATGCGCTTGACGTCGGTGTGCTCGATGATCGGCACCTGGGTCGACGCCGGGTCCTTGCCGTCCGGCAGTCGGCCCTGCGGACGCTCGCGGGCGTAGTTCAGCGAGTAGAGGTAGCCGGCGTAGCCGAGCATGATCGCGCCCATGCCGACGCCGATGCGCGCCTCGTTCATCATCTGGAACATGTAGGCCAGGCCCTTGTGCGGCTCGCCCACCAGGTAGCCGACGCAGTTGCCGTTGTCGCCGAAGTTCAACGCGGTGCTGGTGGTGCCGCGCCAGCCCATCTTGTGGAACAGGCCGGCGAGCAGCACGTCGTTGCGCTCGCCCAGCGAGCCGTCGTCGTTGACCAGGAACTTCGGCACGATGAACAGGCTGATGCCCTTCACCCCGGGCGGCGCGTCCGGCAGCTTGGCCAGCACCATGTGCACGATGTTCTCCGACAGCGGGTGGTCGCCGCCGGAGATGAAGATCTTGTTGCCCTTGAGCCGGTAGCTACCGTCGCCGGCCGGTTCGGCGCGGGTGCGGATGTCCGATAGCGAGGAGCCGGCATGCGGCTCGGTAAGCGCCATGGTGCCGAAGAAACGGCCCTCGAGCATAGGCTGCAGGAAGCGCCGCTTCTGCTCCTCGGAACCGAAGGTCTCGATCAGGTGCGAGGCGCCCATGCTCAGCATCGGGTAGGAGCTGGTGGCGATGTTGGCCGACTGGAAGTGGGCGAAGCAGGCACGCGACAGCAGGTTGGGCAGCTGCATGCCGCCGTCGTCGAAACTGCGCTGGGCATTGTGGAAACCCGCCTCGATAAAGGCGTCGACCGCTGGTTTGACTTCCGGGATCAGCACCGCCTCGCCGTTCTGGTAGACCGGCTCGTGCTCGTCGGACTTGCGGTTGTGCGGCGCGAAATATTTCTCGGCGATGCTGCGGGCGGTGCCGATGGCGGCATCGAAGGTTTCGCGGCTGTGATCGGCGAAGCGCTCGCGGCGCGTCAGGGCCTCGGCGTCCAGCACCTCGTAGAGTTCGAAGGCCAGGTTGCGCGGGCAGAGCAGGGTCTCGGTCATGGTCAACCTCCATTTCTATCGGCCCGAGTCTAAGGACGCCCGTTTTCCATTGCCTAGCTCCATCCATTGCACTGATGGAGCGTCAACACGGGCGACCTCCTCCTAGCCGAGCAACTGACGCATCAGCGAGGCGAGTTCGCCCTCGGCCAGCCCGGCCGCTTCCAGGTGCATCAGTGCCGCTTCGCGATGCGTTGCCAGTTGCTGGCGCGCGGCCTGGGGACCGAGCAGCGACACCACCGTGGCCTTGGCCCGATCCTGCTGGCAGTCCTTGCCGGTCTGCTCGGGGCTCAGGCCGTCGGCGATGTCGTCGAGCAGTTGAAAGGCCATGCCCAGCTCGCTGGCGAAACCGCGCAGGTGCGCGGTCAGCGCGCGGTCGGCACCGACCAGCAAGGCCGCCAGCTCCAGTGCGGCGGTGAACAGCGAGCCGGTCTTCAGTTGATTGGTGGCGATTACCGCATCCAGCTGCTGCGCCTGCCCTGTGCCGTGCAGATCGCGGAACTGGCCGCGGACCAGCCCCTGCGCGCCCACCGCCCTGGCCAAGAGTGCGACCGCATCGTTGCGCTGGCGCGGGCTCAGGCTCGGTGCCATGGCCGTGATGCCGTAGGCATGGCTGAGCAGAGCCACCGAGGCGAGCACGGCGACATCCTCGCCGAAGCGCAGGTGGATGGTCGGCTGGCCGCGGCGCAGGCTGGCGTTGTCCATGCAGGGCATGTCGTCGAGAAACAGCGAGGCGGCATGGATCATCTCCAGCGCGCAGGCCGGATCCAGACCGATCGCCGGATCGGCATCCAGATCGCCCAGTGCCAGCAGAAGCAGCAACGGCCTGAGCCGCTTGCCAGGAGCCAGGGTGCCTTCGCGCAGGGCCTGGGTGACGGTGTCCAGCTCCGATTCCGGAAATGGCAGGCGCAGCGCCAGTCGCTCGTCGACCTGTCGGCGCAGACGCAGCAGGTTGTCGCATTGCGGAAGCGGGAGACTGGAGTTCTGCGTTTGCATGGCGTTGCCCTCGCTGCGCCCCAGTCCGAGCACCAGGGTTGCGGATAATGTTGTACAACTATTGGACGGTTTGACAAAAAGTTGTACAAGTCGTGCCGTCGTATAGCACTTTTTTCAGGGCTTCACGTCCAAAGAAGTCTTCCCGGGAGCCGATTTCCATGAGCAAGCAGTCGCTGGTCAGCCGCAAGAACGATCATCTGGACATCGTCCTCGACCCCACCCGCGCCATCGCCGCGACAGGGACCGGTTTCGGCGCCTTCCGCTTTGAGCACTGCGCCCTGCCCGAGTTGCACCTGGACCAGATCGACCTGCAGACGGCGCTGTTCGGACGGCGCCTGCGCGCGCCCCTGCTGATCAGCTCCATGACCGGTGGCGCGGCGCGCTCGGCGGCGATCAATGCGCATCTGGCCGAGGCCGCCCAGCAGCTGGGCATTGCGATGGCCGTGGGTTCGCAGCGGGTGGCGCTGGAAACCGCCGGCGATCAGGGCCTCACCGGCCAGTTGCGCCAGCTGGCGCCGGACATCCTGCTGCTGGCCAACTTCGGCGCCGCCCAGCTGGTTCGGGGCTATGGCGTGGACGAGGCGCGGCGGGCGGTGGAGATGATCGAAGGCGACGCGCTGATCGTGCACCTCAACCCGCTGCAGGAGGCCGTGCAGACCGGTGGCGATCGGGACTGGCGCGGCGTGCTGCAGGCGATCGAGGCGCTGGCCGCGCGCCTGCCGGTGCCGGTGGTGATCAAGGAAGTCGGCGCGGGAATATCCGCGGCGGTGGCCCGGCGACTGGTCGATGCCGGGGTGGCCGCCATCGATGTGGCCGGTGCCGGCGGCACCAGTTGGGCTGCGGTAGAGGCCGCGCGGGCGGCAGACGCCAGCCAGCAGGCCATTGCTGAGGCCTTCGCTGACTGGGGCATACCCACGGCGCAGGCACTGCTGGCGGTGCGCGAGGCCTGCCCGAACACGCCGCTGATCGCTTCCGGCGGTATCCGCGATGGCGTCGAGGCGGCCAAGGCGATCTGCCTGGGCGCCGATCTGGTGGGGCAGGCGGCCGGCGTGTTGCAGGCGGCGATGCGCAGCAGCGAGGCGGTGGTCAGCCATTTCGAAGTGCTGATCGAGCAGCTGCGCATTGCCTGTTTCTGTACCGGCTCGGCCGATCTCGCCGGGCTGCGACAGGCGCGGCTGCTGCAGCTGTCCGCCTGCTGATGCCCGGCCCGGCGCTCCGATGACACATTTTGCGGCAATTGCGCCGCCCTTCCTCAGCCATCTGCGGGCGTTCGAGGCGATCGCCTGGCAGCTGCAGCAACATGGCCACCGTGTGACCTTTATCCAGCAGGCCGACGTCGGCGCGCTGCTGGACCTGCCCGCGGCGGGCTTCGCCGCCATCGGTACCGACACCCATCCGCCGGGCTCGCTGGCCGCGGTGGTGCGGCGTGCCGCCAGTCCCGGACCGTTCGGCATTCGCCGGGTGATCGCCGACATGGCGGCGAGCACCGAGCTGTTCTGCCGCGAGGCGCCTGCCGTGTTGCGGGCGCTGGAAGTGGAGGCGGTGCTGGCCGACCAGATGGAGCCGGCCGGTGCCCTGCTGGCCGAGCACCTCGGGCTGCCATTCGTTTCCATCGCCTGCGCCCTGCCGTTCAACCGCGAGCCGCTGGTGCCGCTGCCGGTGATGCCCTGGCGCTACCGGGCCACGGACTGGGGCGAGCAGCTCAACCGGCACAGCAGCGGCGTCTACGATCGGCTGATGCGGCCGCACGGCAAAGTGATCGAGCGCTATTGCCGGGCGTTCGGCCTGGCCAGGCGCACGAGCCTGAGCGACTGTCTGTCGCCGCTGCTGCAGATCAGCCAGACGGTGAACGGCTTCGACTTTCCGCGGCAGGCCCTGCCGCCACACTTCCATGCGCTCGGCCCGCTGCGCCAGCCGCTGCCGATGGCGTCCGGCCTGGACTGGCCGCTGGACCGCGCACGGCCTTTCGTCTTCGCCTCGCTGGGCACGCTGCAGGGCCACCGCTACGGGCTGTTGCGCAATATCGCCCGCGCCTGTCGGCGGCTCGATGTGCAGCTGTTGATCGCCCATTGCGGTGGGCTGGATGCCGCAGCGGCCGCCAGGCTCCGGCAGGAAGGCGCATGCTGGGTCACCGACTTCGCGCCGCAGCGGGCCGTGCTGGCGCAGGCGTCGGCCGTGGTGACTCATGCCGGGCTGAACACCGTGCTCGATGCCTTGGAGGCGGGTGTGCCGATGCTGGCGCTGCCGATCGCCTTCGACCAGCCCGGTGTCGCCGCGCGTATCGAGCACGCCGGCGTCGGGCTGCGCCTGCTTCCGGCGCTGGCCAGCCCGGCGCGTATCGCCCATGCGCTGCGGCGGCTGCTCGACGAAGCGACCTTCCGCCAGCGTGCCGCGGCGCTCGGTGAAGAGGTTCGCCAGGCCGGTGGTGCGGCCCGCGCCGCCGAGCTGATCGAAAGCGCGCTCGGCTGCGTTCGGCCTCGGTCGGAGGTGGCCGATGACGCCTGATGCAGACCTGATCCTGGTCGGCGGTGGCCTGGCCAACGGGTTGCTGGCCCTGCGCTTGCGCCAGCAGCGGCCGGAGCTGCGTGTGCTGCTCCTGGAGCAGGGCGAAACCCTCGGCGGCAACCACACCTGGTCGTTCCACCAGCACGACCTGACCCCGGCGCAGCAGGCCTGGCTGGCGCCGTTGGTGGAGCAGTGCTGGCCGGGTTACGAGGTGATCTTTCCCGCCCTGCGACGGCAGCTCGGCAGCGGCTACGCGAGCATTTTCTCGGCGCGCTTTCATCAGCACCTGATGGCTGAGCTCGGCGGGCAGATTCGCCTGGGCGTGGAGGTGTCCGCGATCGAGCCGCAACGCGTTCAGCTGGTCGGCGGGCAGAGCCTGGAGGCCGGGGCGGTGATCGACGGGCGCGGCGTGCGGCGCAGCGCTCAGCTGGCGCTGGGCTTCCAGAAGTTTCTCGGCCAGGAGCTGCGTCTGCAGCAGCCCCATGGCCTGCAGGTGCCGATCATCATGGACGCCAGCGTCGCCCAGAAAGACGGCTATCGCTTCGTCTACGTGCTGCCGCTCAGCGTCGACAGCCTGCTGATCGAAGACACCTACTACGCCGACGGCGACGCGGTGGCGCCGGAGGCACTGCGCGCCAATATCCAGCGCTACGCCGAGGACCGCGGCTGGGCGATCCGCGAGGTGCTGCGCGAGGAGCAGGGCGTGCTGCCCATCGTGCTGTCCGGCGATATCGCGGCGTTCTGGGGCGAGGCGCGTGGCGTGCCGCAGAGCGGGCTGTCGGCCGCGCTGTTCCACCCCACCACGGGCTATTCGCTGCCCGATGCGGTGCGCCTGGCTGACCACCTGGTTGCCCTCGATCGCTGGGATGCAGGCAGTCTGTTCGCCGCGATTCGCGACTATTCCACCTTGCAGTGGCGCCGGCGCGGCTTCTTCCGCCTGCTCAATCGCATGCTGTTCATGGCCGGCCCGGCGGATCGCCGCTGGGCGGTGATGCAGCGTTTCTACCGGCTGCGCGAACCGCTGATCCAGCGCTTCTACGCGGCCGAGCTGACTGCCTGGGACCGCTTGCGCATCGTCTCGGGCAAACCTCCCGTGCCGGTGGGCGAGGCGCTGCGGGCGCTGGCCGCCAGCAATCTGCACAAGGACAGACGATGAACCAGGCAACAGGCGGTGTGAGGCGGGCGGTGGTGATCGGTGCCGGTTTCGGCGGGCTGGCGTTGGCGATCCGCCTGCAGCGCGCCGGCGTCCAGACGACGCTGCTGGAGAAGCGCGACAAGCCGGGCGGCCGCGCCTACGTCTACCACGACCAGGGTTTCACCTTCGACGCCGGGCCGACGGTGATCACCGATCCGCCGGCGTTGGAAGAACTCTTCAGCGGCGCCGGCAAGCGCATGGCCGACTATGTCGAGCTGCTGCCGGTCAGCCCCTTCTACCGGCTGTGCTGGGAGGACGGCTACAGCTTCGACTACGTCAACGACCAGGCCCAGCTGGACCGGCAGATCCACGCGCTCAACCCTCGCGACGTGGCCGGCTATCAGCGCTTTCTCGCCTATTCGCGGGCGGTGTATGAGGAGGGCTACGTCAAGCTCGGCACCGTGCCCTTCCTGTCGTTTCGCAGCATGATCGGCGTCGCGCCGCAGCTGGCCAAGCTGCAGGCCTGGCGCAACGTGTACAGCATGGTGGCCAAATTCGTGGAGAACGACCGGCTGCGCCAGGCGCTGTCCTTTCACTCGCTGCTGGTGGGCGGCAATCCGTTCGAGACCTCGTCCATCTACGCGCTGATCCATGCCCTGGAGCGCCAGGGCGGTGTCTGGTTTCCCCGCGGCGGCACCGGGGCGCTGGTGCAGGGGATGGTCCGGCTGTTCGAAGATCTGGGCGGCAGGCTGGAGCTGAACGCCGAGGTCGCGCGGATCGAGCTGGAGGCCGGACGCGCGAAGGCCGTGATCACCGGTGACGGTCGCCGCTTCGACTCCGATGCGGTGGCGTCCAATGCGGATGTGGTCAACACCTACAAGCAGCTGCTCGGGCATGAGGAGCGTGGTCGCGACGAGGCCAAACGGCTCTCCGGCAAGCGTTTTTCGATGTCCCTGTTCGTCATCCATTTCGGTCTCAAGCGCCGTCATGAGCACCTGCAGCATCACACGGTGTGCTTCGGCCCGCGTTATCGCGAGCTGATCGACGAGATCTTCAAGCGCGAGACGCTGGCCGACGACTTTTCCCTCTACCTGCACGCGCCCTGCGTCACCGATCCTTCGCTGGCGCCGGAAGGCTGCGCCAGCCATTACGTGCTGGCGCCGGTGCCGCACCTGGGCACGGCGGATATCGACTGGGCGGAGGAGGGGCCGAAGTACCGCGACCGCATCTTCGAGTACCTGGAGCGGCACTACATGCCGGGGCTGCGTGGCGATCTGGTGACCCACCGGATCTTCACGCCGCAGGATTTTCGCGACGAGCTCAACGCCCATCTGGGCTCGGCGTTTTCGCTGGAGCCGATCCTCACCCAGAGCGCCTGGTTCCGCCCGCACAACCGCGACGACGTGATTCCCAACCTCTATATCGTCGGCGCCGGCACTCACCCGGGTGCCGGCGTGCCGGGCGTCGTCGGTTCGGCCAAGGCCACCGCCGGGCTGATGCTGGAGGACTTCATGCTGAAGGGGCAGGCCGGATGAACGATCAGGTCATCGATCACTCCACTCAGGCGATCAATGTCGGCTCCAAGAGCTTCGCCGCGGCGGCAAAGCTGTTCGACGAGCGCACCCGCCAGAGCGCGGTGATGCTCTACGCCTGGTGCCGTCATTGCGACGATGTGATCGACGGCCAGACGCTGGGGCATGGCCAGGTCGAGGGCGATCGCAACAGCGGTAAGGCGCGGCTGGCCGAGCTGGTCGATCTCACCGAGCGCGCCTATGCCGGCGAGCCGATGGCCGATCCGGCGTTCGCCGCCTTCCAGCAGGTGATCCAGCGGCACCGGATTCCCAAGGCCCATCCGCTGGAGCATCTGGCGGGTTTTCGCATGGATGTGCAGGGCTACCGCTACCAGACCCTCGACGACACCTTGCTGTACTGCTACCGCGTTGCCGGCGTGGTGGGCCTGATGATGGCGCGGGTGATGGGCGCCGAAGCGGAGCCGACGCTGGATCGCGCCTGTGATCTGGGCTTGGCCTTTCAGCTGACCAACATTGCCCGCGATATCGTCGAGGATGCGCAGATCGGGCGCGTCTACCTGCCGGTCGAGTGGCTGGCGGAGGTGGGTATTCCGGAGGACGAGGTCGCGCTGCCTGAGCATCGTGCCGCGTTGGCGACGCTGGCGGCGCGACTGGTGGATCTGGCCGAGCCCTACTATCGCTCTGCGTCTCAGGGCCTGCGCGACCTGCCGCTACGCTCGGCCTGGTCGATTGCCACGGCTCATGGCGTTTACCGGCAGATCGGCGTCGAGGTGAAAGCGCGCGGCGCGGCGGCCTGGGATGCGCGGGTGTCGACCAGCAAAGGGCAGAAGCTGCAGTTCCTGCTGGGGGGCGGCGTGCTGGCGCTGGCCTCGCGGCGGATGCAGGTCAGGCCGCGTCCTGACGATCTCTGGACACGTCCTCGCTAGATGCACCCTGGTGCTTGCGCAGCGGCCCGTCGTGCAGCTCGCGCAGCTGGCGCTTGAGCACCGGCAGCGGCGGCGCGTAGAGAAAGCCGAAGGATACGCAGCGCTCCTTGCCTTCGACCGCATGGTGCAGACGGTGCGCCTGATACAGCCGCTTGAGATAGCCGTTGCGCGGCACGTAGCGCAGCGGCCAGCGGTGATGGACCAGCCCGTCATGAGCGACGAAATAGAGAAAACCGTAGGCCGTCATCCCGGCGCCGATCCATTCCAGCGGGTGATAACCGGCCGTGCCCAGGGCGATCAGCAGGATCGCCACGCCAGCGAACACCACCGCATAGAGGTCGTTCTTCTCGAACCAGCCGTTGCGCGGCTCGTGGTGCGACTTGTGCCAGCCCCAGCCCCAGCCGTGCATCACGTACTTGTGCGCCCACCAGGCGAAGACTTCCATGCCGGCCAGGGTGGCCAGGAAGACGAGCGTATTGGTCAGTGGACTCATGACGGGATTCCGTGTGACGTGCGGTCGATTCTACGCCCCGTCGCGGCGGCTCAGGGCTCGCCGCGACGGAATGCGTAATGACTCAGGCCCGCCAGCCGGCCGCAAGTTCACGGGTCAGCTGGCCGGCCGGGATCTCCCGGCAGCCGCTGACATTTTGCCCGGCCCACAGCGGCGTGCAGTGATCCAGGCCCTGCTTCTCGGTCTGGGCGCGCAGCGCGCCGATGGCGTTGCCGGCCAGCGGGAAGGGCGGCACGCCTTCGGGCAGCGGACTTAGCTCGCGCATGATGCGGTTGACGATGCCGCGCGCCGGGCGCCCGCTGAACAGGGTGGTCAGCGCGGTATGCACTGCCTGCGGGCTCTTCAGCGCGGCGCGATGCAGCGCATTGGTGCGGCTCTCCGGGCACAGCAGGTAGGCGGTGCCCAGTTGCACACCAGCGGCGCCCAGGGCCTGCGCTGCCGTCACGCCCTGGGCATCGGCGATGCCGCCGGCGGCGACCACCGGTACGTCCAGCGCGGCGACCAGTTGCGGCAGCAGGGCGAAGGTGCCGAGTTGGGTGGTCAGGTCCTCGCTGAGGAAGATGCCGCGGTGGCCGCCGGCCTCCAGGCCCTGGGCGATCACCAGGTCGACGCCGTGCTGCTGCAACCAGAGGCCTTCGGCGACCGTTGTCGCGCTGGAGGCGATCTTCGCCCCGGTGGCGCGGGCGCGCTGCAACAGGTCGGGGCTAGGCAGGCCGAAGTGGAAGCTGACCAGTGCGGGCCTGTGCCGCTCCAGCACCGCGGCCATTGCCGCGTCGAACGGCTGGCGGGTGGCGCCGGCCGGAATGTCGGCTGGGTCAATGTCGAATTCGGCGAACAACGGAGCGAGCATCCGGTGCCAGGCGTCGAAGGCCGTCGGGTCGGCGGCTGGCGTCTGGTGACAGAAGAAATTGACGTTGTAGGGTCGGTCGGTCAGCGCCTCGATGGCGGTCAGCTCGGCGTCCAGCGCTGCCGCATCGAGCATGCCGGCCGGGATCGAACCCAGCCCGCCGGCCTCGCACACCGCCGCGGCCAGCAGGTGATTCTGCGCACCGGCCATGGGTGCCTGGATGATCGGGTGCTCGATGCTGAAGAGATCGCGCAGGTCCATGGGGCAGCTCCGTTCAGTCGTCGTGGGGCGCCACTGTAGCCCGTGTCGGTGATTGGGGAAAACGACGCCGGTCATGCCGGGCCTGCGTTGGGCAGGGCCGACAGGTAAACTGCGCCGCTCTCCAGGAGGATCAGATGAACTACCGCCACGCCTTCCATGCCGGCAACCACGCCGATGTGCTCAAACACCTGGTGTTGAGCCGGATCTTCGCCCTGCTGTCGCGCAAGGAGGCCCCGTTCGCCTACCTCGACAGCCACGCCGGCGTCGGCCTCTACGACCTGGCCGGCGACCAGGCCAGCCGCACCGGCGAGTGGCTGCAGGGCATCGCCCGCATCTGGCAGGCCGAAACCCGCCCGGCGCTGCTAGACGACTACCTCGGCGTGATCCGCTCGCTCAACCCGGACGGCGCGCTGCGCTACTACCCGGGCTCGCCGGAACTGGCGCGGCAGCTGACCCGCGAGCAGGATCGGCTGCAGCTCAACGAGAAGCATCCCGAGGATGGCGCCCTGCTCAAGGACAACATGTCCGGCGACCGCCGCGTGGCGGTGCACCGGGGCGAGGGCTGGCATGTACCGCGGGCGCTGATGCCGACCCGCGAGAAGCGCGTGGTGCTGCTGATCGACCCGCCATTCGAACAGGCCGACGAACTGAGCCGATGCGTCACGGCACTCAAGGAAGCGCTCGGCCGCATGCGCCAGACTATCGGCGTGATCTGGTACCCGATCAAGGACGAGCGCCAGCTCAAACGCTTTTATCAGGACCTCGCCCGCAGCGGCGCCCCGAAACTGCTGCGCGCCGAACTGTTCGTCCACCCCGCCGACGACGCCAGCCGCCTGGCCGGCTCGGGCCTGGCCATCGTCAACCCGCCGTGGGGGCTGGAGGATGAACTGCGAGAGCTGTTGCCCTGGTTGGCCGAGCAGTTGGCGCAGAGCCAGGGTGGCTGGCGGCTGGACTGGCTGATCGAAGAGGCTTGAAGAGGGCCTTCGCCCGTGTAGGCATTGGCCGGCTCGGTGGGCTTCAGCCGGCCAAAACCGGCTCGCCACTAGAACAGCCTGAGCGGCTCTTCCTGCAGCGCCGACATCTGCTCGCGCAGGATCAGCACCTGGTCGCCCCAGTAGCGCTCGCTGCCGAACCAGGGAAAGCTCATGGGGAAGGCCGGGTCGTCCCAGCGTCGTGCCAGCCAGGCGCTGTAGTGCATCAGCCGCAGCGCGCGCAGGGCCTCGATCAGCGGCAGCTCGCGCGGGGCGAAATCGTGGAATTCGTTGTAGCCGTCCACCAGTTCGGCCAGCTGGCCGAGCCGCTCGTGTCGCTCGCCGGCGAGCATCATCCACAAATCCTGTACTGCCGGACCCATGCGGCAGTCATCCAGGTCGACCAGATAGAAGGCGTCGTCGCGGGCGAGGATATTGCCCGGGTGACAATCGCCATGCAGGCGGATCGGGGTGAAGTTGGTGCTGGCGAAGACATCCTCGACCCGCTTGAGCAGGTCCCGCGCCACCGACTCATACGCTGGCAGCAGGCTCCGCGGCACGAAGTTGCCTTCCAGCAACGTGCTCAGCGAATCATGGCCGAAATTCTGCACGCCCAGGGTTTCGCGATGCTCGAACGGGCGATTGGCGCCTACCGCATGCATGCGGCCCAGCAGCTGGCCTAGGCGATAGAGCTGGTCGAGATTGCCGGGCTCCGGTGCGCGGCCGCCGCGGCGCGGGAAGAGGGCGAAGCGAAAGCCGGCGTGCTCGAACAGCGTGCTGCCGTCGCGCTCGAGCGGTGCCACCACCGGCACCTCGTGCTCGGCCAGTTCCAGACTGAACTGGTGCTCCTCGAGGATCGCCGCGTCGCTCCAGCGACCCGGACGATAGAACTTGGCGATCAGCGGCGTTTCGTCTTCGATGCCCACCTGATAGACGCGGTTCTCGTAGCTGTTGAGCGCCAGCACGCGGGCATCGCTGAGGTAGCCGATGCTTTCCACGGCGTCGAGGACCAGGTCCGGCGTGAGTGTGTCGAAGGGATGGGACATGACCGGCTCCGCTGACTAGGTCGTCCAGTGTACGCCCTCCATCGGTCGGCGGCTTCATTCGCCTGGTTTCGGGGTGCGGGCCAGGCAATAGACATCGACCCGTTCGGCGCCAGCGCGCTTGAGCAGGCGCGCAAGGGCTTCGGCGGTCGCGCCGGTGGTCAGCACATCGTCGACCAGCGCCAGATGCCGGCCCTTGACGTCGGCACCGGTTGCGATGGCGAAGGCCTGACGCAGGTTGCGGCGGCGGGTGGCGGCGTCCAGCTGCTGCTGAGCCGGGGTGTCGAGCACACGTTCGAGCGCGCGGGCGTCGGTGGAGATGCCCAGTGGGCGGCTCAGCCAGTCGGCGAGCATCTGCGCCTGGTTGAAACCGCGCTGGCGCAAGCGACGACGGGCCAAAGGCACCGGCAGCAGCAGGTCCGGCCGCGGCAGCCCCTCGGCGAAGGCATGCTCCAGATGATGTGCCAGGCGTTCGCCGAGCAGCCGGCCATAGGGCCAGCGTGCCTGGTGCTTGAAGCGGGTGATCAGCGCATCCACCGGGAAGGCGAAGCGCCAGGGCACTTCGACGTGATCGTAGCTGGGCGGTCGCTTCAGGCATTCGCCACAGACCAGGCCGCGGCTGGGCAGCGGGACCGCGCAGACCGTGCACCGACCGTCGAGCCACGGCAGATCCGCCTCGCAGGGGCTGCACAGCGGCTGACCCTCGCAGCGCTCGTCGCAGAGCAGGCAGTGGTGTTCAACAATTGACCAGTTGTAAACCATGATTCCGTTCCTGGTTGACAGCGTATCGGGCTTGGCTAACCATTCCGCATCCGTGTCAGGCCGCCGCGCCGCTATTAATTACAAGGAATGCCCATGAGCGCCACCTCCGCTTCCGTTACCCGCCACGACTGGTCTCTCGCCGAGGTCAAGGCGCTCTTCGAGCAACCCTTCAACGACCTGCTGTTCCAGGCGCAGACCGTGCATCGCCAGCACTTCGACCCCAATCGTGTTCAGGTTTCCACGCTGCTCTCGATCAAGACCGGTGCCTGCCCGGAAGACTGCAAGTACTGCCCGCAGTCCGGTCACTACAACACCGGTCTCGATAAAGAGAAACTGATGGAAGTGCAGAAGGTGCTGGAGGCCGCAGCCGAGGCCAAGGCCATCGGCTCGACGCGCTTCTGCATGGGCGCGGCCTGGAAGCATCCGTCAGCCAAGGACATGCCCTACGTGCTGAAGATGGTCGAGGGCGTCAAGGCGATGGGCCTGGAAACCTGCATGACTCTCGGCAAGCTGGATCAGGAGCAGACCCGCGCCCTGGCCGCTGCGGGCCTGGACTACTACAACCACAACCTGGATACCTCGCCGGAGTTCTACGGCAACATCATCACCACCCGCACCTACGCCGAGCGTCTGGAGACGCTGAGCTACGTGCGCGAGGCGGGGATGAAGATCTGCTCGGGCGGCATCCTCGGCATGGGTGAGTCGCTGGACGATCGCGCCGGCCTGCTGATCCAGCTGGCGAACCTGCCGGAGCACCCGGAGTCGGTGCCGATCAACATGCTGGTCAAGGTCAAGGGCACGCCGCTGGCCGAGGAACAGGACGTCGATCCGTTCGACTTCATCCGCATGCTCGCCGTGGCGCGGATCATGATGCCGAAATCCCATGTGCGTCTGTCGGCCGGGCGTGAACAGATGAACGAGCAGATGCAGGCCCTGGCCTTCTTCGCGGGTGCCAATTCGATCTTCTACGGCGAGAAGCTGCTGACCACCGCCAACCCGCAGGCGGACAAGGACATGCAGCTGTTCGCGCGTCTGGGCATCAAGCCGGAAGAACGTCGGGAGCACGCCGACGAGGTGCACCAGGCAGCCATCGAGCAGGCGCTGATCGAGCAGCGCGACAGCAAGCTGTTCTACAACGCCGCGGTCTGATCTTCTCGCCGGGGGGATGAACGTCGCGTTCGTCCTCCCGGTGCCTGCTCTGGTTTCTTCGCAGTGACGGCCCGCTTGCGGTTGTTCACCGTCTCCGGTTCCTGCCATGACATTCGATCTCGCTTCTCGCCTCGCCGCCCGTCGTGCCGAGCACCTCTACCGCCGACGTCCGCTGCTGCAGAGTCCGCAAGGACCTGAGGTGACGGTCGACGGTGAACGCCTGCTGGCGTTCAGCTCCAACGACTACCTGGGCCTTGCCAACCATCCCGAGGTGATCGCGGCGCTGCAGCAGGGCGCCGCGACCTGGGGCGTGGGCGGCGGTGCCTCGCATCTGGTGATCGGTCACAGCACGCCGCATCACCGGCTGGAGGAGGCGCTCGCCGACTTCACCGGCCGGCCGCGCGCGCTGCTGTTCTCCACCGGCTACATGGCCAACCTGGCCGCAGTAACCGCACTGGTCGGGCAGGGCGACACGGTGCTGGAGGATCGGCTCAATCACGCCTCCCTGCTCGATGCCGGTCTGCTCAGTGGTGCGCGCTTCTCTCGCTATTTGCATAACGACGCGAGCAGCCTCGCCAAGCGGCTGGAAAAGGCCAGCGGCAACACCCTGGTGGTCACCGATGGCGTGTTCAGCATGGATGGCGACCTCGCCGACCTGCCGGCGCTCTGCGCCGAGGCGAAGCGACATGGCGCCTGGGTGATGGTCGACGATGCCCACGGCTTCGGCCCGCTGGGCGCCACCGGCGGCGGCATCGCCGAGCATTTCGGTCTCGGAATCGACGAGGTGCCGGTGTTGGTCGGCACCCTCGGCAAGGCCTTCGGTACCGCGGGCGCCTTCGTCGCCGGCAGCGAGGAGCTGATCGAAACGCTGATCCAGTTCGCGCGTCCCTACATCTATACCACCAGCCAGCCGCCAGCGGTGGCCTGTGCCACACTGAAAAGCCTGGAGCTGCTGCGCAGCGAGGGCTGGCGCAGAGACCAGCTGAACCGACTGGTCGCGCGCTTTCGGGCCGGCGCGGCGCAGATCGGCCTGACGCTGATGGCCAGCCCGACGCCGATCCAGCCGGTGCTGGTGGGCAGCAGTGCGCGGGCGCTGAGGTTGTCGGCCTTGCTGCGCGAGCGCGGCATCCTGGTCGGCGCCATACGTCCACCGACCGTTCCGGCCGGTAGCGCGCGGCTGCGGATTACCCTCACCGCGAGCCACAGCGATGCGCAGCTCGAGCGCCTGCTGGAGGCGCTGGCCGAGTGCTGGGCCCTGTTGCCCGAGGAGTGCGACGATGCGTGATCGACTGATTCTGCTACCCGGCTGGGCGTTCGGCCCGGCGGCGCTGGAACCCCTGGCCGAACTGCTGCGCGAGCGTGAACCGCGGTTGCAGGTCGAGATCGCGTTGCTGCCAACGCAACCGCAATCCGGCGCCTGGCTTGACGAACTGGATGCGCGAGTGCCGCCTGACAGCTGGTTGGCCGGCTGGTCGCTGGGCGGCATGCTGGCCACGCAACTGGCCGCGCGTCGCGGCGACAGCTGCCCCGGCCTGATCACCATCTGCAGCAACCCCTGCTTTCGCAGTCGCGACGACTGGCCGACGGCCATGCAAGCGGAAGTGTTCGATGCCTTCGAGGAAGCCTTCCGCCTCGGCCCGGACGACACGCTCAAGCGCTTCAGTTTGCTCTGCAGTCGCGGCGCCTACGATCCACGCACCCTTGCCCGACAATTGCAGGTGAGCCTGCTGGATCAGCCGCAGGCGGTGTCGGCCGCGGGTCTGCGCCTGCTCGCCGAACTGGACGGGCGCGCGGCACTGCAGCGCTATGTCGGGCCGCAGCTGCACCTGTTCGCCGGCAGCGATGCGCTGGTACCGGCGGCCGCGGCCGAGGCGTTGCTGGCCTGCCTGCCGGATGTGGAGGTCGATGTGCTGGCCAATGCCAGCCATGGTTTGCCGCTGGAACGCGCGGAAGACGTGGCGACGGCCATGCTGGCCTTCATGGGTGAGGGCGAGGATGACTGACAGCACCACCCTGTTGCCGGACAAGCGCCAGGTCGCCGCGTCCTTTTCCCGCGCGGCGGCCAGCTACGACAGCGTCGCGGCCCTGCAGCGGCAGGTCGGCAACCAGCTGCTGGCGCGGCTGCCCGCCGATCTGCAGGTCGCCAGCTGGCTCGATCTGGGTAGCGGCACCGGCTATTTCTCTCGCGTGCTGGGAAGCCGCTTCGTGCACGCCGAGGGTGTCGCACTGGATATCGCCGAAGGAATGCTGCGCCATGCCCGGCCGCAGGGAGGCGCGCGGTATTTCGTGGCTGGCGACGCCGAACGCCTGCCGCTGCGCGATGCTGGCCTGGACCTGATCTTTTCCAGCCTGGCCCTGCAGTGGTGCGAAGATTTCGCCAGCGTGCTCGGCGAGGCGCGACGGGTGCTTCGCCGAGGCGGCACCTTTGCCTTCAGCAGCCTCTGTGTGGGTACCCTGCAGGAGCTGCGTGACAGCTGGCAGGCGGTGGACGGTTTTACCCACGTCAACCGTTTTCGCACCCTCGACACCTACCAGCGACTCTGCCGGGACAGCGGTCTGCAACTGCTCGGCCTCGAGGTTCGCCCCGAGGTGCTGCATTTTGCCGATCTGCGGCAGCTGACCCACGAACTCAAGGCGCTCGGCGCGCACAACCTCAATCCCGGTCGCCCGGGCGGGCTCACCGGCCGTGCACGCATTCGCGCGCTGGTCAGCGCCTACGAGCGCTACCGCCAGGCCGAGGGGCTGCCGGCCACCTATCAGGTCGTCTACGGCCTGCTGCGCAAGGAATCGTGAAATGAGTCTGGCCTTCTTCGTCGCCGGTACCGATACCGATGTCGGCAAGACCACCATCGCCGCCGGCCTGCTGCATGCCGCCCGCGTGCAGGGGATGTCCACCGCGGCGATCAAGCCGGTCGCCTCCGGCTGCGAACTGACCGACGCCGGCCTGCGCAACAGCGACGCATTGGCGCTGCAGGCCGAGTGCAGTCCAGCGCTGGATTACGCGACAGTCAACCCGTTCGCCTTCGCGCCGGCGATCGCGCCGCATATCGCCGCTCGCGAAGCCGGTGTCGAGCTGAGCGCCGAGCGTCTGGTTCAAGTGATACGGCCGGTTTTGGCGCGGCAGGCCGATTTCACCCTGGTGGAAGGTGCAGGCGGCTGGCGCGTGCCGCTCAACGCGCAGGAAAGTCTTTCGGCGGTCGTGCAGGCGCTGGGCTTGCCGGTGATCCTGGTCGTCGGCGTGCGGCTGGGGTGCATCAATCACGCGGTGCTCAGTGCCGAGGCGATTGCCCGGGATGGGCTGGCACTGGCCGGCTGGGTGGCCAACATCGTCGACCCGGCAACCTCGCGGCTGGAGGAGAATCTGGCGACGCTGGCCGAGCTGCTGCCAGCGCCCTGTCTCGGCCGTGTGCCGCGTCTGGACCAGCCAGATGCTCAGGAGGTCGCCCGCCATCTGTCGCTCGGCGCCCTGCAATTGCCGAGCGGTCGAGGTTCCACGAACTAGCGCCTTGCCGGCGCAACCGGCATCTGCTTGAATGCTGGCAACCTGATAGCGCGTGGAGCGAACCATGCAGATCACCAACAGCCTCATGGGCGCCGGGCTGAGCGCCTTCCAGAACGGTCAGCAGCGCGTCGAGCAGGCCGCATCCAGCATCGCCTCCGCCAGTGCGCCCGCGCTGGGCAATTCCCAGGCGGTCGCCGAGCTCACCGAAGAGGTGATCCAGCTGAAGGTCGGCGAGCACACTGCCAAGCTCGGCGCCCGCATGATCCAGAGCGCCGACGAAGTGCTCGGTACGCTGATCGACACTCAGGCCTGATCGAGCTTCCCGCTCCCCTTTCTCTTGCTGCGAGCGCGCCGCTTTGCCAGGCGCCTGTTCGGCTGTTTCCACGCTCGTTGTCTGGCTCGCCATCGCTTACGCCACCCCGTCAAGCGATTGCAACAATGCATTTCCAGTAGACCCATCTGCCTTGCCTGGCGTCGAGGCCGGTGCGACTGTGCCCGTAATCTGGCCGATTCAGCCGATCGACGGCGACCCTTCCCCTGCTTGACATCGCTCAGGTCGAAACGTATGTTTCAAACGCCTGTTTGACCCATCGGGCGTATCGTCCGACGGTCGGAATCGAATTCGAATGGCCGGACTTGCCGGTCAGCTGCAACAAGAACTCACCGCTGAGGTTTACGCTATGCCCGATTACAAGGCCCCCTTGCGCGATATCCGCTTCGTACGTGACGAGCTGCTCGGCTACGAGGCGCACTATCAGAGCCTCCCGGGATGTGAAGACGCCACCCCGGACATGGTCAATGCCATTCTCGATGAAGGCGCGAAGTTCTGTGAGCAGGTGCTGGCACCGCTGAACCGCGTCGGCGATACCGAGGGCTGTACCTGGAGCGAGTCCGGCGTGAAGACGCCGACCGGCTTCAAGGAGGCCTATCAGCAGTTCGTCGAAGGCGGCTGGCCGAGCCTGGCCCACGACGTCGAGCACGGCGGCCAGGGCCTGCCGGAGTCTCTCGGCATGGCCATGAGTGAAATGATCGGTGAAGCCAACTGGTCCTGGGGCATGTACCCCGGCCTGTCCCACGGCGCCATGAACACCCTGCATGCCCACGGCACTCCCGAGCAGCAGCAGACCTACCTGACCAAGCTGGTATCCGGCCAGTGGACCGGCACCATGTGCCTGACCGAGCCGCACTGTGGTACCGACCTGGGCATGCTGCGCACCAAGGCCGAGCCGCAGGCTGACGGCAGCTACAAGGTCACCGGCACCAAGATCTTCATCTCCGCTGGCGAACACGACATGGCCGAGAACATCGTCCACATCGTACTGGCCCGCCTGCCCGACGCCCCTGCCGGTACCAAGGGCATCTCCCTGTTCATCGTGCCGAAGTTCCTGCCGAACGCCGAAGGCGAGGCGGGCGAGCGCAACGGCGTGTCCTGCGGCTCCATCGAGCACAAGATGGGTATCCACGGCAACGCCACCTGCGTGATGAACTTCGACGGCGCCACTGGCTTCCTGATCGGCCCGCCGAACAAGGGGCTGAACTGCATGTTCACCTTCATGAACACCGCGCGCCTGGGTACCGCGCTGCAGGGCCTGGCCCACGCCGAAGTGGCCTTCCAGGGCGGCATCAAGTACGCCCGTGAGCGTCTGCAGATGCGTTCGCTGACCGGCCCCAAGGCTCCGGAAAAGGCCGCCGACCCGATCATCGTGCATCCGGACGTGCGCCGCATGCTGCTGACCATGAAGGCCTTCGCCGAAGGCAACCGCGCCATGCTCTACTTCGCCGCCAAGCAGGTCGACGTGATGCAGCGCAGCCAGGACGAGGAGCAGCGCAAGGCGGCTGACGCCATGCTGGCCTTCCTCACCCCGATCGCCAAGGCGTTCATGACCGAAGTCGGCTTCGAAGCGGCCAACCACGGCGTGCAGATCTACGGTGGCCACGGCTTCATCGCCGAGTGGGGCATGGAGCAGAACGTGCGCGACAGCCGCATCTCCTGCCTGTACGAAGGCACCACCGGCATCCAGGCGCTCGACCTGCTCGGCCGCAAGGTGCTGATGACTCAGGGCGAGGCGCTCAAGGGCTTCACCAAGATCGTGCACAAGTTCTGCCAGGCCAACGAAGGCAACGATACCGTCAAGGAATTCGTCGAGCCGCTGGCCAAGCTGAACAAGGAATGGGGCGAGCTGACCATGAAGGTCGGTATGGCCGCCATGAAGAACCGCGAGGAAGTCGGTGCCGCATCGGTCGACTATCTGATGTACTCCGGCTATGCATGCCTGGCCTACTTCTGGGCCGACATGGCGCGCGTCGCTGCCGAGAAGCTGGCGGCCGGCACCGAGGAAGAGGGCTTCTACAAGGCCAAGCTGCAGACTGCTCGCTTCTACTTCGCACGCATCCTGCCGCGTACCCGTACCCATGTGGACGCCATGCTGTCCGGCGCCGACAACCTGATGGAGATGGCCGAGGAAGATTTCGCCCTCGGCTACTGATCGGTTGTTGCTGAAGAAGGCCGCTGCATCTGCAGCGGCTTTTTTTTTGCGCCGATTTCGGCCGGTCTGCAAGACAACTGTGCTTTTCGACCTTTTGGCTGCACATCCGTAACCGTTAAGGCAAAATGCCAGCTTTTCTCGCTGCGCCGGTATTCTCGTGTCGCGCCCCTACTCGCCTCGCTTCAGTCACTTCCTTGCACCGCTGGCATTGCTGCTTGGCGGCGAGGCGATCGCACGCCAGGTCGTGCTGAACGAGTTCTTCACTTCGCTGTACAACGTGCTGCCGACGGTACTGTTGCTGCTCGGTGGGGCGCTGTGCGCGATGTACGGCCGCATTCGCGAGCTATTCCTGCTGCTGTGCGTCTATATCGTCTATTTCCTGCTCGACACTCACGCCGACTATTACCGGGCCCATGGCAGATTGCTGGACGACGCGGCACTGACGTTCCATCTGTGCAGTCTGTTGCTACCGCTTTTATATGGCTTGTATGGCCTGTGGCGAGAGCGCAGCCACCTGGCACAGGATGGTCTGGCCCGGGCGGCGGTGCTGTTTGCCCTGGGCGTCGTTGCGGTCGCGTTGGCGAAGCGATTTCCGGAGGCGCTGCACGCCTGGCTGGTGGTGATCCGCTGGCCATCGCTGCAGGCCGATTGGCTGCCGCTCATCCAGCTGGCCTATCCCGCTTTCATCGTTGCGCTGGCGTTGCTGGTGGTGCAGTACCTGCGGCAGCCCAGGCCTTCACATGCGGCGCAGATCGTCGCGCTGATCGCCTTGCTGCTGATGCTGCCTCAGACGTTCAGTCGCATCGCCGCACTGAACATCCTCAGCAACCACGTGTTGCTCATGCTGGTCGTGGCCATCGCTCACGAAGCCTATCTCATGGCCTTTCGCGACGAGCTGACCGGTCTGCCGGGGCGGCGTGCGCTGAACGAGCGACTGCAGCGCCTCGGCCGGCAGTACGTGCTGGCCATGGCGGACGTGGATCATTTCAAGAGTTTCAACGATACCCATGGCCATGATGTCGGCGACCAGGTGCTGAAAATGGTGGCCAGCCGCCTACGCAAGGTCGGTGGTGGCGGGCGCGCCTATCGCTACGGTGGCGAGGAGTTCACTCTGGTGTTTCCGGGGCGTAGCGTCGAGCAGTGTCTGCCGCACCTGGAGGCTGTCCGCCAAGCGATTGAGGGGTACGCCCTGCAACTGCGTGACGCCAGCAAGCGACCCAAGGATGACCGCCAGGGACGTATGGCGCGTGGTCATTCATCGACAGCGCAGGTGTCGGTGACCATCAGTATCGGGGTGGCCGAGCGGCAGGGCGACCAACGCAGCCCGGAGGAAGTCATCAAGGCGGCCGATCAGGCGCTGTATGGCGCCAAGAAGGCCGGACGCAATTGCGTTCGGGTGCATGGCAGCGGGCGCGGCGCAGTGCGTATGGCCGGCCATTCGCGTTAGGGCTGTAGCGGTTCGCTTATGACCGCTCAAAACTATCTGGTCATAAAAAGACGCTTAATCCTGTCCTGGTTGTTCGGTTAGACTCGCTGGAAACGGCCCACAGTGGCTGCAACCCAGTGTCTTGCGAGGAACCTTGCCATGGCTGACTACCAAGCGCCGCTGCGCGACATGCGTTTTGTCCTGAATGAAGTCTTCGATGCGCCGAAGCTCTGGCAGGCGCTGCCAGCCCTGGCCGAGGTGGTCGACGCGGAAACCGCCGACGCGATCCTTGAAGAGGCCGGCAAGATCACCGCCAACAGCATCGCCCCGCTCAATCGCAGTGGTGACGAAGAGGGTTGCCGCTGGGACGACGGTGCAGTGTCGACACCGGCCGGCTATCGCGAGGCCTATCAGCTGTACGCCGAAGGTGGCTGGGTGGGTGTCGGTGGTGACCCGGCATTCGGTGGCATGGGCATGCCCAAGGTCATCTCGGCGCAGGTGGAGGAAATGATGAACTCCGCCAGCCTGGCGTTCGGTCTGTATCCGATGCTGACGTCCGGCGCCTGCTTGTCGATCTACGCCCATGCCAGCGAAGAGCTTAAGCAGAAATACCTGCCGAACATGTACGCCGGCGTCTGGTCCGGTTCCATGTGCCTGACCGAGCCGCATGCCGGTACCGACCTCGGCATCATCCGCACCAAGGCCGAGCCGCAGGCCGATGGCTCCTACAAGGTCAGTGGTACCAAGATCTTCATCACGGGCGGCGAGCACGACCTGACCGACAACATCATCCATCTGGTACTGGCCAAGCTGCCGGATGCGCCGGCCGGTTCGCGCGGCATCTCCCTGTTCCTGGTGCCCAAGGTTCTGGTCAACGACGACGGCTCGCTCGGCGAGCGCAACTCGCTGTCCTGTGGATCGATCGAACACAAGATGGGTATCCAGGCGTCCGCGACTTGCGTGATGAACTTCGATGGCGCTACCGGCTGGATGGTCGGCGAACCCAACAAGGGTCTGGCGGCGATGTTCACCATGATGAACTACGAGCGTCTGGGCGTCGGTATCCAAGGCTTGGCCACTGGCGAGCGTTCCTACCAGAGCGCCATCGAGTACGCTCGCGAGCGCATCCAGAGCCGTGCCCCGACTGGCCCGGTGGCGCAGGACAAGGCCGCCGATCCTATCATCGTGCATCCCGATGTGCGGCGCATGCTGCTGACCATGAAGGCCTTGAACGAAGGTGGGCGTGCGTTTTCCAGCTACGTCGCGCTGCAGCTCGATATCGCCAAGTTCAGCGACGACGAAGCGGCACGGCAGCTGGCCGAGGCGCAGGTTGCGCTGCTGACGCCGGTGGCCAAGGCCTTCCTTACCGACATGGGATTGGAAACCACTGTGCACGGTCAGCAGGTGTTCGGCGGCCACGGCTTCATTCGCGAATGGGGCCAGGAGCAGCTGGTGCGCGATTGCCGTATTACCCAGATCTACGAAGGCACCAACGGCATCCAGGCGCTGGACCTGGTCGGACGCAAGATTGTCGGCAGCGGCGGCACCATGTATCAGGCGTTCGTCGATGAGATCCGCGCATTCGTCGCCAGTGCCGGTGCGGATCTGCGCGAGTTCACCGAGCCCCTCAAGGCTGCGCTGGACAATCTGGACGAGCTGACCGCCTGGGTGATTGATCAGGCCAAGGCCAATCCGAACGAGATCGGCGCCGCTTCGGTCGAGTACCTGCACGTGTTCGGCTACACCGCGTACGCCTACATGTGGGCGCGCATGGCAGCGGTGGCACTGGCGAAGCAGGGCGAGGGCGATTTCTATCAGAGCAAGCTGGGCACGGCGCGTTTCTACTTTGCCCGGCTGTTGCCGCGCATCCACTCGCTTACGGCGTCAGTCAAGGCCGGCAGCGAGTCGCTCTACCTGCTGGATGCCGCGCAGTTTTGAGATCGAGCCGGCTTAATCTAAAGGCAATATGAAATTATTTGGCCATGACGCGGAACGATTAAGCCGGGCCTCAGGTCATAAAACTCGCGCAATGTAAGCCTGGACTTACAGCCCTGCATCATGGATGACGCGGTGTAGGAAAAGGCTTACAAAGCGTGATGTAAAATGGCTACTGCTGGCTCACAAGGCCTGGCAGTAATCTTTCGCATCAGGAATGTGGCGCAGGAAGCGCGATCAAACAACACGGACCACACAGGGAGCGGTGCCAGGACGGCGCGCGATCAAGGATGTCAGGATTCAGTCTGCAGAGCCCCGCTTCGGCGGGGTTTTTCTTTTCTGCCCAGTCCGCCGTTTGCCAAGCAGCAGGGCCGCCTGGCGAAGGGCAGCATTAGCTCGACTGCACCGCATCAATCCGGCATGCAGACGCCGGTCCCGCCGAGTCCGCAATAACCTCCTGGATTCTTCGCCAAGTACTGCTGGTGGTACGCCTCCGCATAGTAGAAAGGCGGGGCGTCGGCAATCTCGGTAGTGATCTGCGCAAAGCCCGCCTGGCTCAGGCGCTGCTGAAAGCGCTCACGACTGGCTTCGGCCGCGCTGCGCTGCTGCGCGTCCATGCAGTAGATCGCCGACCTGTACTGACTGCCCACATCGTTGCCCTGACGCATGCCCTGGGTCGGGTTGTGTGCCTCCCAGAAGATGCGCAGCAAGGTTTCGTAATCGATCACCTTGGGGTCGAACACCACCAGCACCGCTTCGGTGTGACCGGTGAGTCCGGAGCACACTTCATCGTAGGTCGGGTTCGGCGTAATCCCTCCGGCGTAGCCCACCGCAGTCGTCCATACTCCGGGTTGTTCCCAGAAGCGACGTTCCGCGCCCCAGAAACAGCCCATGCCGAAGACCGCCTGTTGCAGGCCGGCCGGGAATGGTGGCTGCAGCGGATTGCCGTTCACGTGGTGCGCCGGCGGGACCGGCATCGCCGTCGAGCGGCCGGGCAGCGCCTGTTCTGCCGTGGGCAGTGCTTGTTTGTTGACCAGTATCTGCGAGCGTAGCGACATGCGGGCCTCGATCGGGGGACGGTAGCTGAGCCCTAGGCTACAAAAAGGCAGGCCGGCAGCGAAAGCGCACCAGCGACCGTGCGTCGCCACGCTTTCCGCTTATCAGCACCAGTGAGGGTAGCGGCGCAGGGCATCGGTCAGTCCGGTGCCCGGGATCGGCTTGTCGAACAGATAGCCCTGGCCGATATCGCAACGATGTCGGCGGAGGAACTTCAGCTGCTCCGGCGTTTCGATGCCTTCGGCGACGACCTTGAGGTGCAGCTTGCGCGCCATGGCGATCACCGCCGAGGTGATTTCCACGTCGTCCTGGTTGTCAGGGATGTCCTTGATGAAGCTGCGATCGATCTTGATCACATCGATGGGGAATTTCTTCAGGTAGCTGAGCGAGGAGTAACCGGTGCCGAAATCGTCCATGGCCAGGGTCAGGCCCAGCGCCTTGAGGCCGATCAGCTGTTGACGGGTTTCCTCGGTGGCATCGAGCAGCAGGCTCTCGGTCAGCTCAAGTTCCAGTTGCCCGGCGGGGAGCTTTTCCTCCAGCAAAATCGCCGCGATGGAGCTCAGCAGGTCCGGGTCGCAGAACTGCTTGGGTGACAGGTTGATGGCGATCTGAGGTTTTCCCAGACCCAGTTCCGACAGCGTAACGCCCATGCGGCAGGCTTCGCGAACGACCCATTTGCCGATCAGAATGATCAACCCGGTCTCTTCCGCGACGCTGATGAACTGGTCCGGGCGGATCATGCCTTTTTCCGGGTGGTTCCAGCGCAGCAGCGCCTCCAGCCCCTGCAGCCGGCCGGTGTGCAGGCACAGCTTGGGCTGATAGAACACCTCCAACTCGTTCTGCAGCAGCGCGCGGCGAAGATTGTTCTCGACGAAGAGCTTGTAGTTGGCCTCGGCATGCAGGGCTTCGGTGAATATCTGCACCTGGTTCTTGCCGTTCGCCTTGGCCTTGTGCAGCGCCTGCCCGGCATGCTTCATCAGGGTTTCCGGGTCGCGCCCGTGTTGCGGTGAGCAGGCCAGTCCCAGCGAGCCGCTGACGCTGATCAGCTGCTTGTCGACGAACAGTGGCTTGTCGAGGATGCGCAGCACCTGATCCGCCAGTCTTATGCCTTCCTCCAGGCCCTTGTCATCGAACAGCAGGGCGAACTCGTTGCTGGCGAAACGTGCCAGCACGCTCTGCTGGCTGAGGCCGTTGCGCAGCCGGCGTGCGAGGCTGGTTAGCAGCTTGTCGCCGGTCTGGTGGCCCAGGCTGTCATTGATTCGCTTGAAGTTGTCGATGTCCACCAGCAGCAGGCAGAGCCTCGGCTCGGCGCCTGCGGCGAAGCGCTCCTCGATACTGCGGATGAAGAAAGGACGATTGCCCAGGTTGGTCAGGTTGTCGGTGTAGGCCAGGCGCTCGATGTGCTGATGGGCCAGCTTGCTGCGGGTGATGTCCTCGTAGATGCCGATGTAGTGGGTGAGCATGCCGTCGTCATTGAAGACCTTCGAGATCGACAGCTGCCCCCAGTAGGGCTCCAGATTCTTGCGCCTTGAGCGAAACTCGCCCTGCCAGCTGTTGCTGTGGGCGAGTACTGACGAGGTGTCGAACAGCAGCTCTCCGAGGTTTTCCAGAGCCTTGAGATCGGCCAGGCGCTGACCGCGCACTTCGGACTCGGAGAACTGGCTGATGGCGGTGAAGGCAGGGTTCACGTATTCCACGCGACCGTCCCGGTCCACCAGGATGAAGGCGCTGGCGCTCTGCTCCACTGCGCGCTGGAACAGGCCAAGCATGTGGGTTGCACTCAGGCGTTGCTGGTTGGCCAGTACCTGCGCGTACTGATCGGCCAGTTCACCGGCGAAGGCGATTTCGTCGGCATGCCAGGCCCGTGGCTTGCCGCTGTGCTGCAGGCTGAGCACGCCGATCACTTCCCCGCCGACCCGTATGCTGGCATCCAGAATCGAGCGAATGGCTTGCGGTCGATAGACGCATTCGTCCAGTTCACAGGTGCGGTGATCCTGGCCAACGTCCTGGGCATCTATGGCGCGGCCGCTCTGCAGCGCCTGCAGATAGCGCGGATAAGGCGCGAGCTCCAGCGCGGGTGGCGTTTCGTAATGGTCTCCGTCGAGTCGGTAGCACGCCACCGGCTCCAGGCACGTGCCGTTCAGATGCCAGATCGTGGCACGGCCCAGCTCGTAGACCTCGCAGGCCGCCTGGGTGATCAGCTGCGCGGCCTCCTGCTGTGGGTTGGCGGAGCCGTAGCGATGCCGAGCCAGCCGGACGATCAGGTTCTGCTGGGTGCGTGAGCGCAGCATGTGCTCGATATGCTCGTCCTGGGCTTGCTCATGCTGTTGCAGCGCGGCGCGGAGCCTGGCGTTCTGTACCCGCAGATCCTGCTCCGATTCGGGCTGGCCGCCGGACATCAGATAGCCTCTGAGCAGCTCGCGGCCGTACTGCTGGAAGGCTTCGCCGAGTTCGGTGATCTCCAGCACGCCTTCTGGGCCGTGCAGGCGATAGCTCACCGAGTAGTGGCCGCGTTCGGCCAACTGTTGCTGGATGTCCTCATGCAGCTGGTGGCGGGCGCTGGGCTCCATGAGGCTGGCGTAGGGGGAGTCGACCAGAGAGCACAGGTCGGCGGCACAGACGCCGATGGTTCGTTCGCAAGCAGGATCGAGGAACAACAATGTCCAACTGGATTCGTTCAGGCGCTCGAAACGCAGCATGCCGAGCCGTGATGGCACTGGCAACTGCGTCACAACCTCGGTCGCCAGACGACTGGCGGCATCGGTATGTATTTTCATCGAGCGGCTGGCTTCCAGTATGCTCCACGGAGTTGGGCGGGCCTGAGCTCCAGGTGCCGTTCCAGCGAAGGACGATGGCTAAATAATATTAATTCAGGCAAGGGTGCATCATGCGACAGGGACTGACAAGTCGGCTTGCGAAGTTAGTGCTGGTCTCGGTTTTCTGCGTGCTCGGAACACCGCTGATGGCGAGTGAAACCGTCGAATTCGGCTCCGACGAGTCGGCGCGCTATCTCACTGAATTAAAGAAACTTTACCTGACCAACAGCGATCGTGAAGCGCTGCTGGCGCATAGTAACGGAATGCTCGATACCTATGCATTACGCGCCGGTTATCAGGTCGGGCAGAGCAACCCGCAGGACTTCCTCTACGAGCTGAGCGTATCCGCCCCCGGCGAGCTGCGCATTCGCGAGGAAGTGCGTGGCAGCGGCGGCGGCGTTGCCGTGCGCAATCGCAGCCTGTCGGTCTTTGGGCTCGATCCCTACTTGCAATATCAGTGTCCTCCCCAAGGTCCGAGCTGTTCGATCAACAGCCCCGTCGACGGTCTCCCGCTGGTGGTCATCGTGCGCGACCCCAAAGGAGCAGAAGAGCTGGCCAAGGCATTGTCCTTCCTGATCCGCAATCTGCAGAAAGGCTGAAGCAACGCCTGACGGCGGACACTAGGGTTCGTCTGCCGCGACCAAGCCTTCACCTTTTTCCCGCTCAATAAAAAACGCCGCGGTCTCTCTGTGAGAACGCGGCGTTTTTTTCGCGCGCCGTTACAGCAGCATGGTGCGGATATCGGCCAGCAGCTCCGACAGGCGCTTGGTGAAGCGCGCCGCCGCGGCACCGTTGATCACCCGGTGGTCGTAGGAGAGCGACAGCGGCAGCATCAGGCGGGGCTGGAAGGCCTTGCCATCCCACACCGGCTGCATGGCCGCCTTGGAGACGCCTAGGATCGCCACTTCCGGCGCATTGACGATCGGCGTGAAGCCGGTGCCGCCGATGTGGCCGAGGCTGGAGATCGTGAAGCAGGCGCCCTGCATCGCATCCGGAGAAAGCTTCTTGGTGCGGGCCTTCTCAGCCAGCTCCGCAGCCTCGCCGGCCAGTTGCAGCAGACTCTTCTGGTCGACGTTGCGAATCACCGGGACCATCAGGCCATCCGGCGTGTCGACGGCGAACCCTACGTGCACATACTTCTTGCGGATCAGCGCCTTGCCGCTCGGGGCCAGGGAACTGTTGAAATCCGGCAGTTCCTTTAGCAGGTGCGCGCACGCCTTGAGCAATAGCGGCAGCACGGTGAGCTTGACCCCAGCCTTCTCGGCGATCGCCTTCTGCGCAACGCGGAAAGCTTCCAGCTCGGTAATGTCGGCCGACTCGAACTGGGTCACGTGCGGTACGTTCAGCCAGCTGCGATGCAGGTTGGCGGCACCGACCTGCATCAGGCGGGTCATCGGCACTTCTTCGACTTCACCGAACTTGCTGAAGTCGATCGTCGGGATCGGCGGAATACCCGCCCCGCCGGTAGTACCTTCGGCAGGAGCCTGCTTGACCTTGTGCAGCATGTTCTTGACGTAGGCCTGGACGTCTTCCTTGAGGATGCGTCCCTTCGGGCCAGTGGCCGGAACATCAGTCAGTTCTACGCCAAATTCGCGTGCAAGCATGCGTACCGCCGGCCCCGCGTGCACCTTGGTGCCAGCCTTGCTCGGGCCGCTGACCGCCGGAGCCGGCGTCGCGGCAGCCTTCGCCTCGGGAACGCCTTGCTTGTTTGGTGCGACGGCCTGCTGCTGCGGCGCAGCCTCATCCGCCTTGGGAGCGGGTTTCTTCGCCGGTGCGGTGCCTTGGACCTTTAGGGTCAGGATCAGATCGCCGGTCTTGGCCTCGTCACCGACCTTGATCGACAGCGATTCCACCACGCCCGCCTTGGGCGCAGGAATTTCCATGCTGGCCTTGTCGGACTCAAGGGTAATCAGCGACTGATCCGCCTCGACGCTGTCCCCGGCCTTGACCATCACTTCGATGACATTGGCGCTGCCGCTGGAGCCGATGTCCGGGATACGCACTTCTTCCACGGATTCGCCGGCGGCTTCGGCAGGCTCTTCAGCTGCCGGCTCGCTCAGCTTTTGCTTCGGAGCGCTTGCGGCCTGGCTTGCTGGCGCCTTGCCTGCTGCTGGCTTGCTGGACGCTGCGCCTTTGAGAATCAGGATCAGATCGCCGGTGCCGACTTCGTCGCCCACCTTGACCGAAATGCTCTCGATCACGCCGGCGGCAGGAGACGGAATCTCCATGCTGGCCTTGTCCGACTCGAGCGTGATCAACGCTTGTTCGGCGGCAATGGTATCGCCGGCTTTGACCGCGATCTCGATTACGCTGGCTTTGCCCGAGGAGCCGATATCAGGAACCTTGATCTCCTGTGTCTCGCCTTCGCCGGCCGAGGCCGAAGCGTCGTCGTCGCCCGGAGGCGTCGGCGCTTCGGCTTCATCTGTCGGGCCGCCGGTCGCTGCGCCAGCGGGTTCGGCTGCAGCCTGTGCCGGAGCCGCACTGTCCTGGCCTTCTTCGCTTTCCAGCTCCAGCAGCTCGTCGCCTTCTTTCAGACGATCGCCGAGCTTGACCTTCAGGCTCTTCACCACGCCCGCCTTGGGCGCTGGAATTTCCATGCTGGCCTTGTCGGACTCGAGCGTCAGGATGCTCTGGTCGGCTTCGATACGGTCGCCGACCTTGACGAACAATTCGATTACTTCACCCTCACCACTGCCGATGTCGGGTACGCGTATGGTTTCACTCACAATAGGTTCTCCTGTGCGCACGCATCAGCAATCCAGCGGATTGCGCTTCTCGGGGTCGATACCGAACTCGGTGATGGCGTTGGCCACCACGGTGCGTTCGATGGCGCCGCGATCGGCGAGTGCTTGCAGTGCGGCCACAGTCACCCAACGACGGTCGACCTCGAAGAAATCACGCAGCTTGGCGCGCGAGTCGCTGCGGCCGAAGCCGTCAGTGCCGAGCACCTGGTATTCGCGCGACGGCACCCACTGACGGATCTGGTCGGCGAACAGCTTCATGTAGTCGGTCGAGGCGATGACCGGGCCTTCGCGACCTTCCAGGCACTGCTGGACGTAGCTCTTGCGCGGCTCCTCGGTCGGGTGCAAACGATTCCAGCGATCCACCGCCAGGCCGTCACGGCGCAGTTCGTTGAAGCTGGTCACGCTCCAGACGTCGGCGCCCACGCCCATCTTGGCGAGGATGTCCACCGCGGCGCGGACTTCACGCAGGATGGTGCCCGAGCCCAGCAGCTGCACGCGGTGCTTGAAGTCGCCCTTGGCTTCTTCGAGCAGGTACATGCCCTTGATGATGCCGTCCTCGACACCCTGCGGCATGGCCGGCTGCTGGTAGTTCTCGTTCATCACGGTGATGTAGTAGTAGACGCTCTTCTGCTGCTCCATCATCTCGTGCATGCCGTGGTGCATGATGACCGCCAGCTCGTAGCCGTAGGTGGGGTCATAGCTGCGGCAGTTGGGGATGGTGCTGGCGAGGATGTGGCTGTGGCCGTCCTCGTGCTGCAGGCCTTCACCGTTGAGCGTGGTGCGCCCGGAAGTGCCGCCCAGCAGGAAGCCGCGGGTCTGGGCATCGCCGGCCGCCCAGGCCAGGTCGCCGATCCGCTGGAAGCCGAACATCGAGTAGAAGATGTAGACCGGCAGCATCGGCTGGTTGTAGTTGCTGTAGGCGGTACCTGCGGCGATGAACGAGGAGAACGCACCGGCTTCGTTCAGACCTTCCTGGAGGATCTGGCCGTCTTTCTCTTCGCGGTAGTACATCACCTGGTCGCGGTCGACCGGCTCGTACAGCTGCCCCACCGGTGAGTAGATACCCAGCTGGCGGAACATGCCTTCCATGCCGAAAGTGCGCGCCTCGTCGGCGAGAATCGGCACGATACGCTTGCCGAGATCCTTGTCCTTGACCAGCTGCGAGAGGATGCGGCCGAAGGCCATGGTGGTGGAAATCTCGCGGTCACCGGAACCGTCGAGCACTGCCTTGAGGGTCTCCAGCGGCGGTGTCGGGATGCTGAAGCTCTTCGGCCGGCGCTGCGGCAGATGCCCGCCCAGCTTGTCGCGGCACTTGCGCAGGTACTTCATTTCCGCGCTGTCTTCGGCCGGGCGATAGAACGGCAGCTCTTCGAGTTGCGAGTCGTTGACCGGGATGTCGAAGCGATCGCGGAATTTCTTCAGGCTGTCGATATCGACTTTCTTGGTGTTGTGGGCGATGTTCTTCGCCTCACCGGCACCGGTGCCGTAGCCCTTGATGGTCTTGGCGAGAATGACCGTTGGCTGGCCTTTGTGGTTGACCGCCTGGTGATAGGCCGCATAGACCTTGTACGGATCGTGGCCGCCGCGGTTGAGCTTCCAGACTTCCTCGTCGGACATGCTCTCGACACGCTTGAGCAGTTCGGGGTCAGCACCAAAGAAGTGCTTGCGCACATAGGCGCCGTCTTTGGCCTTGTAGTTCTGGTATTCCCCGTCGATCGCCTCGTCCATGCGCCGCTGCATGCGGCCGTCTTCGTCGGCGGCGAACAGCGGATCCCACAGGCGACCCCAGACCACCTTGTTGACGTTCCAGTTGGCGCCTTTGAACACGCCTTCCAGTTCCTGAATGATCTTACTGTTGCCGCGCACCGGGCCGTCCAGACGCTGCAGGTTGCAGTTGATGACGAACACCAGGTTGTCGAGATTCTCACGGCCGGCCAGGGAAATGGCGCCGAGGGTTTCCGGCTCGTCGCATTCGCCGTCACCGATGAAGCACCAGACGCGCTGCTTGCCTTTCGGAATGAAGCCGCGGTTTTCCAGGTACTTCATGAAACGTGCCTGGTAGATCGCAGTGATCGGGCCGAGGCCCATGGACACGGTCGGGAACTGCCAGAAGTCTGGCATCAGGTGCGGGTGCGGGTAGCTCGACAGACCCTTGCCATCGACTTCCTGGCGGAAGTTGAGCATCTGCTCTTCGGTCAGGCGGCCTTCCAGGAAGGCACGGGCGTAAATGCCGGGGGAGGCGTGGCCCTGGTAGTAGATCAGGTCGCCGCCATGCTCTTCGGTCGGCGCCTGGAAGAAGTAGTTGAAGCCGATGTCGTAGAGCGTCGCGCTGGAGGCAAAGGTGGAAATGTGGCCGCCCAGGTCCGGATCCTTCAGATTCGCACGCATCACCATGGCCAGAGCATTCCAGCGGACCAGGGAGCGGATTCGACGCTCCATGAACAGGTCGCCGGGCATCTTGGCTTCACGGGTGACGGGGATGGTGTTGCGGTACGGCGTGGTGATGCCGTAGGGCAGCGGAGTACCGCTACGTGTGGCCAGTTCGCCCATCCGGGTCATCAGGTAGTGAGCGCGGTCTTCACCCTCGCGGTCGAGGACGGACTCGAGGGCGTCCAGCCATTCCTGGGTTTCGACGGGATCGAGATCTTGCATGGCTTGCTCCATGGCGGAAAGGCTTCCAGAATCGGTCGCCTGTTCGCTACCGGCTTTGTGGGCCGGTGCGTGTAATGTTCTTGGACGAGTGCCGGGGGTAGGGCCGGGCGTCTGTAGTTTTACTACAAAACGGCGCCGGGATCAGCCCCCTGAAATACTCTTTAGTAGTAAAACTACAGATCAGCGGCACTGGCATTTCCCTGTGAAAGGTACTTGCGAGGCTCTGAATCGCGCGGTCCATCGTATTCGCTGTTGTGAAGGAAACCTCAATGAGTCTGCCGTCGCTGGTTGCATTGCCGCCCTCACTCCTGCCTTTTGTCAGTCGTGCCGAGGAGTCGTTCCTCGCGGCTGCCGGCAACCTGTCGGAAGCGCTTGCGGCACGATGCCGCGCCTGGCTGGCCGAGCATGGCGAGGCGTTCGCCCGGGTCTGCGCGGCGAGTGACTTCGTCAGCGAACAGGTTAGCCGAGATCCACAGATGCTGCTGCAGCTGGCCGAGCTGGGCTGGCTGGATCGGTCGCTGGAAGCCGGCGAACTGCGCGATGCGCTGAGCGAGCTGATTGCCGCCTGTGACAATGAGGACACCCTGGCGCTGACGCTACGGCGTTTCCGTAGCCGCCAGCAGGTGCGCATCATCTGGCGCGATCTGACCCGCCAGGCGGCCCTGGCCGAGACCTGCCGCGACCTCTCCGATCTGGCCGATGCCAGCGTCGATCTGGCCTATCACTGGCTCTACACCCGCCATTGCGAGCAATTCGGCGTGCCCACCGGCCGGCGCAGCGGCAACCCGCAGCACATGGTGATTCTCGGCATGGGCAAGCTGGGTGCACATGAACTGAACCTGTCCTCCGACATCGACCTGATCTTCGGCTATCCGGAGGGCGGCGAGACCGTCGGCGCCAAGCGCTCGCTGGACAATCAGGAATTCTTCGTCCGCCTTGGCCAGCGGCTGATCAAGGCATTGGACGCCATCACCGTCGACGGCTTCGCCTTCCGCGTCGACATGCGCTTGCGCCCGTACGGCTCGTCCGGGCCGTTGGTCTACAGCTTCAATGCGCTGGAGCAGTACTACCAGGATCAGGGACGCGACTGGGAGCGCTACGCCATGATCAAGGCGCGGGTCATCGGCGGCGACCAGCAGGCCGGAAAAGAGCTGCTGGAAATGCTGCGACCCTTCGTCTACCGGCGTTACCTGGACTTCTCCGCCATCGAGGCGCTGCGCACCATGAAGCAGCTGATCCAGCAGGAAGTGCGGCGCAAGGGCATGGCTTCGAATATCAAGCTGGGTGCCGGTGGCATCCGCGAGGTCGAGTTTATCGCCCAGGCCTTTCAGCTGATCCACGGAGGGCGCGATCTCAGCCTGCAGCAGCGTCCGCTGCTCGGTGTGCTGGCCACCCTGGAGGGGCAGGGTTATCTGCCGGCCGCGGCAGTGGCCGAACTGCGCGAAGGCTATGAATTCCTGCGCTATACCGAGCATGCGCTGCAGGCGATCGCGGACCGTCAGACGCAGATGCTGCCGGACAACGAGGTGGACTGTGCGCGGGTGGCGTTCATGCTCGGCTTCGACGGTTGGGCGGCCTTCCATGAGCAACTGCTGTACTGGCGCGGGCGCATCGACTGGCATTTCCGCCAGGTCATCGCCGACCCGGATGAGGACGAGAATGCCGAGGGCGAGGCGCTGGTCGGCGGCGAATGGCTGCCGCTGTGGGAGCAGGACTGGGACGAGGAATTCGCCTGCCGCCAGCTGTCCGAGGCCGGTTTCCGTGATGGCCAGGGCGCCTGTCAGCGGCTCGCCGCGCTGCGCAACGCCAGCCAGGTACGCACCATGCAGCGTCTCGGCCGCGAGCGTCTGGATGCCTTCATTCCACGGCTGCTGGCGCAGGCCGTCGAGCAGGACGATCCGGATCTGGTGCTCGAACGCGTACTGCCGCTGGTGGAAGCGGTCGCCCGGCGTTCGGCCTACCTGGTCCTGCTGACTGAAAATCCCGGGGCGCTGCAGCGCTTGCTCGAGCTCTGCGCAGCCAGCCCGTGGATCGCCGAGCAGATTGCGCGCTTCCCGCTGTTGCTTGACGAGCTGCTCAACGCCGGTCGTCTGTACAGCCCGCCGCTGGCGCCGGAACTGGCGGCTGAACTGCGCGAACGGCTGATGCGCATTCCCGAAGATGACCTCGAGCAGCAGATGGAGGCGCTGCGGCATTTCAAGCTGGCGCACCGGCTGCGGGTTGCCGCTTCGGAAATCGCCGGGACGCTGCCCTTGATGAAGGTCAGCGACTACCTGACCTGGCTGGCGGAGGCGATCCTGCAGGAAGTGTTGACCCTCGCCTGGCGCCACACCGTCGCGCGTCATGGCCAGCCACAGCGCAGCGATGGCACGCTCTGCGATCCGGCGTTCGTCATCGTCGGTTACGGCAAGGTCGGTGGCATCGAACTCGGGCATGGTTCGGATCTGGATCTGGTGTTCATCCACGACGGCGACCCCGCCGCCGAGACCAATGGCGCCAAGCCCATCGATACCGCGCAGTTCTTCACTCGCCTGGGCCAGCGCATCATCCATCTGCTCACCACCCAGACCACCTCCGGCCAGCTCTATGAAGTGGACATGCGGCTGCGCCCGTCCGGTGCTTCCGGGCTGCTGGTCAGCTCGCTGGGCGCCTTCGAGCGCTACCAGAGCCAGGAGGCCTGGACCTGGGAGCACCAGGCGTTGGTGCGCGCGCGGGTGCTGGTCGGCTGCCCGCAGCTGACGGCCGACTTCGAACGGGTGCGCGCCGGTGTGCTGGGTCGCGAGCGCGATCTCGAGGCGCTGCGCCGCGAGGTCAGCGAGATGCGCGCGAAGATGCGCGACAACCTCGGCACCCGCGCGACGCATGCGGGAACCGCCGAGCAGGCCTTCGACGCCGCTGCCGAGTTCAATCTCAAGCAGGACGCCGGTGGTATCGTGGATATCGAATTTATGGTGCAATACGCGGCTTTGGCGTGGTCGCACCAGCATCCCGAACTGCTGCGCTATACCGATAACATCCGCATTCTCGATGGGTTGGAGCAGGCCGGGTTGATGACCGGCGATGAGGTGCGGCTGCTGCAGGACGCCTACAAGGCGTACCGTGCCGCGGCCCACCGGCAATCACTGCAGAAGCAGCCCGGAGTGGTGAGTGGGGATCAATTCCACGACGAGCGTCGCGCAGTCATGCGGATCTGGCGCGAGCTGGGGCTCAGCTGAGCCCGCGTCGGGCTACCGAGCAATATCGAATTCTGAGGAGCTGGCAAGATGTCGATGGCCGATCGTGATGGCGTCATCTGGTATGACGGCGAACTGGTGCAGTGGCGCGATGCGACCACCCATGTGCTGACCCATACCCTGCACTACGGCATGGGCGTGTTCGAAGGTGTTCGCGCCTACAACACCCCGGACGGCACGGCGATCTTCCGCCTGCAGGCGCACACCGACCGCCTGTTCGATTCGGCGCACATCATGAACATGCCGATGCCGTACTCGAAGGAAGAGATCAACGAGGCGACCCGCGCCGCAGTGCGCGAGAACAATCTGGAAAGCGCCTACATCCGCCCGATGGTGTTCTACGGAAGCGAAGGCATGGGCCTGCGCGCCAGCGGTCTGAAGGTGCACGTGATCGTCGCGGCCTGGCATTGGGGCGCCTACATGGGCGACGAGGCGCTTGAGCTGGGCATCAAGGTGCGCACCAGTTCCTTCACCCGTCACCACGTCAACATCACCATGACCCGCGCCAAGTCCAACGGTGCCTACATCAACTCGATGCTGGCCCTGCAGGAAGCCATTTCCGGCGGCGCCGACGAAGCGCTGATGCTGGACCCCGAAGGCTATGTGGCCGAGGGCTCGGGCGAAAACATCTTCATCATCAAGGATGGCGTGATCTACACCCCGGAAGTCACGGCCTGCCTGAACGGCATCACCCGCGGCACCGTGCTGACCCTGGCTGCCGAGCACGGCCTGAAGGTGGTCGAGAAGCGCATCACCCGCGACGAGGTGTACATCGCCGACGAAGCCTTCTTCACCGGTACCGCAGCCGAAGTCACGCCGATCCGCGAAGTGGACGGCCGCGCCATCGGTATCGGCCGTCGCGGCCCGATCACCGAGAAGCTGCAGAAAGCCTACTTCGATCTGGTCACCGGCAAGACTGATGCCCACGCCGAATGGCGGACCCTGGTCAAGTAAGCCTGGCGCTGGAAGCCGGCAACGCATGACTCGCTTGCCGGCCACGCTTCCAGCCCCTCAGCTTATGGCTTAGAGCTTATGAACATACTGATCGTAGGACCCAGCTGGGTTGGCGACATGGTGATGGCGCAGACGCTGTTCGTCTGCCTGAAACAGCGCCATCCCGACTGCCAGATCGACGTGCTGGCGCCCGAGTGGAGCCGGCCGATTCTCGAGCGCATGCCCGAGGTGCGCCAGGCCCTGAGCTTTCCGGTCGGGCACGGCGTGCTCGACATGGCGACCCGGCGCAAGGTCGCGCAGAGCCTGCGCGGTCAGTACCAGCAGGCGATCCTGCTGCCCAACTCCCTGAAGTCGGCGCTGGTGCCATTCTTCGCCGGTATCCCCAAGCGCACGGGCTGGCGCGGCGAGATGCGTTTCGGCCTGCTCAACGACATGCGCAAGCTCGACAAACAACGCTATCCGCTGATGATCGAACGCTTCATGGCGCTGGCGTACGAGCCGGGCGCCGAGTTGCCCAGACCGTATCCGAACCCTTCGCTGCGTATCGACACCGCGACTCGCGACGGCGCCCTGGCACGTTTCGGCCTGAGTCTGGACCGGCCGGTGTTGGCGCTGTGCCCCGGTGCCGAGTTCGGCGAATCCAAGCGCTGGCCGGCGGAACACTTCGCCAAGGTAGCCGAGCTGAAGATCCGGGACGGCTGGCAGGTCTGGCTGTTCGGCTCGAAGAACGATCACCCGGTCGGCGAGCAGATCCTCGAGCGGTTGATTCCGGGGTTGCGCGAAGAGGCGGTGAACCTGGCCGGGGAGACCAGCCTGGCCGAGGCGATCGATCTGCTGTCCTGTGCCGATGCCGTGGTGTCCAACGACTCCGGTCTGATGCATGTCTCCGCAGCGCTCGGCCGGCCGTTGGCGGCGATCTATGGTTCCACCTCGCCAGCCTTCACCCCGCCGCTTTCCGAGCAGGTCGAAGTGGTGCGCCTGGGGCTCGACTGCAGTCCCTGTTTCGAGCGCACCTGCCGCTTCGGCCACAACAATTGCATGCGCGAGCTGAAGCCGCGCGCGGTGATCGAGGCGCTGGATCGCCTGGTCCCGCAGTCGGTCGAGGTACGCTGATTGAAGGTCCTGCTGGTCAAGACCTCGTCGCTGGGCGATGTCGTGCATACCCTGCCGGCGCTGACCGATGCGCAGCGGGCGCTGCCCGGCATCCAGTTCGACTGGGTGGTGGAGGAGGGCTTCGCCGAGATCCCGGCCTGGCATCCGGCGGTGGCACAGGTGATCCCGGTAGCGATCCGTCGCTGGCGCAAGCACCCGCTGCAGACCCTGCGCAAGGGTGAATGGCAGCGCTTCAAGGCACGCCTGCGAGAAGGCCGTTACGACCTGGTGATCGACGCCCAGGGCTTGCTGAAGAGCGCCTGGCTGACCCGCTACGTCAAGGCTCCGGTCGCCGGATTGGACCGGGAGTCTGCGCGTGAGCCCATCGCCGTACGCTTCTATGACCGATGCTACGCAGTGCCGCGTGACCAGCATGCGCTGGAACGGGTGCGTCAGCTGTTCGCCCAGGCGCTCGCGTATCCGCTGCCGCAGGATGTCGCCGACTACGGGCTCGATCGCGAGCAGATGGCGGCGCCTAGCGACCAGCCCTACCTGCTGTTTCTGCACGGCACCACCTGGCCGAGCAAGCACTGGCCGGAAGCCTACTGGCGCGAGCTGACCGAGCGCATGAGCGATTTCGGCTGGGCGATCCGCCTGCCGTGGGGCAATGCCGAGGAGAAGGCGCGTGCCGAACGCATCGTCAGCGGCATAGCCAACGCCGCGGTGCTGCCGAAGCTCAATCTTGCCGGTGTCGCCCGGGTTATCGCCGGTGCGCGCGCCTGCGTCGCGGTGGATACCGGCCTCGGCCACCTGGCTGCGGCGCTGGATGTGCCGAGTATTTCTCTCTATGGTCCGACCTTGCCCGGGCGGGTCGGTGCCTATGGCCGCTCCCAGGTGCACCTGTGTGCCAGCGGACCGAACGCTGGTCGCGGTGACCGGCACAAGCCCTGTTTCGACGACCTGCTCCCCGAGCGCGTCGTCACCGAACTGAAAGCCCTGCTGCGGGCCCCGGAGTCCGTCTGATGCAACTGGCCTTCATTCTCTACAAGTACTTTCCGTTCGGCGGTCTGCAGCGCGATTTCATGCGTATCGCCCTGGAATGCCAGCGTCGCGGGCACAGCATTCGCGTCTACGCGATGATCTGGGAAGGCGAGGTGCCGGACGGCTTCGAAGTGCTGATCGCGCCGGTCAAGGCGTTGTTCAACCACACCCGCAACGAGCGCTTCACCGCCTGGGTCGAGGCCGATCTGGCCAAGCGGCCGGTGGACCGGGTGATCGGCTTCAACAAGATGCCGGGGCTGGACGTGTACTACGCCGCCGACCCTTGCTTCGAGGACAAGGCGCAGACGCTGCGCAACCCGATCTATCGGCGCTGGGGCCGCTACAAGCACTTCGCCGAGTACGAGCGCGCAGTGTTCGCGCCGGAGGCGAAGACCGAAATCCTGATGATCTCCGAGGTGCAGCAGCCGCTGTTCGTCAAGCACTACGGCACGCCCGCTGAACGCTTTCACCTGTTGCCGCCGGGCATTGCCCAGGATCGCCGCGCGCCGGCCAATGCCGCGCAGATCCGCGCCGAGTTCCGCGAGGAGTTCGAAGTGCGGCCCGACGAGCTGCTGCTGGTGCAGATCGGTTCCGGCTTCAAGACCAAGGGGGTCGACCGCAGCCTCAAGGCCCTGTCTGCGCTGCCGCGCGAACTGAGCCAGCGCACCCGGCTGCTGGTGATCGGTCAGGACGATCCCAAGCCGTTCAAGTTGCAGGCCAAGGCGCTGGGTGTTTCCGGCATGGTCGAGTTTCTCAAGGGGCGCAGCGACATCCCGCGCTTTCTGCTCGGTGCCGATCTGCTGATCCATCCGGCCTATAACGAAAATACCGGCACCGTGTTGCTCGAGGCGCTGGTCGCCGGGCTGCCGGTGCTGGTCAGCGATGTGTGCGGCTATGCCCACTACATTGCCGACGCCGATTGCGGTCGCGTGGTACCCAGCCCCTTCGAGCAGCAGGTGCTCGACCAGATGCTGGCGCAGATGCTCGCCGATGACGCGCAGCGCTCGGCCTGGAGTCGCAACGCGCTGGCCTTTGCCGAGACTGCCGATCTCTACTCGATGCCGCAGAAGGCCGCCGACGTGATTCTCGGGGAAAGCGCATGAACGTCGTTTGTCTCCGGCGGGCGTCGTCATTGGGGGCTCCATGCGCCTGATGCTGACCGAGCCATTCGAAAGCCTGTGGCAGGGCAAGGACCCCTTCGAAGAGGTCGAGCGTCTGCAGGGCCAGGTCTACCGGGAACTGGAAGGTCGCCGCACGCTGCGTACCGAGGTTGCCGGGCGCGGTTACTTCGTCAAGATCCATCGCGGCATCGGCTGGGGCGAGATTGCCAAGAACCTGCTCACGGCCAAGGCGCCGGTGCTTGGCGCCGGCCAGGAATGGCGAGCCATACAGCGCCTGAAGGAAGTCGGCGTGCCGACCATGACCGCGGTGGCCTATGGCGAGCGCGGGGGCAATCCGGCAAGCCAGCACTCGTTCATCATCACGGAAGAGCTGGCGCCGACTATCAGCCTCGAGGATTTCTCGGCGAACTGGCGCGACCAGCCACCACCGCCGGCACTCAAGCGCGCCCTGATCGCCGAAGTAGCCCGCATGGCCGGCACCATGCACCGCGCCGGGGTCAATCACCGCGACTTCTACATCTGCCACTTTCTGCTGCATACCGACCGGCCGGTGACGGTCAGCGATCTGCGCCTGTCCTTGATCGACCTGCACCGCGCCCAGACTCGCAGTCACACACCTGTTCGCTGGCGCAACAAGGATCTGGCTGGGCTGTACTTCTCGGCCCTTGAGATCGGTCTGACCGGCCGCGACAAGCTGCGCTTTCTGCGCGATTACTTCCAGCGGCCGCTGCGTGAAGTCCTGCGCGACGAGGCTGCCTTGCTGGCGTGGCTTCAGCGCAGGGCGGAAAAGCTGCTGGATCGTAAGCGGCGCTACGGGGATGCGCTTTGATGGCCGGCTGGACGCTGGACGCTGCGTATGCCGACCTGCATGATGATTTCGGCAGTCTCGCAAGCGTGTTCGCGCTGGAAGGTGAACGGCTTACCAAAGACCCACTTTCAGAAGTCATTCGTGTCGAGCGCAACGGGGTGCGCTATTACGTGAAACGCTACTCCAGTGCGGGCAAAGGCCTGCGGCGTTACCTCGGGCGACCGCGGGTCAAGGCGGAGTGGCAGAACCTGATGCTTTTTCGCCGTTGGGGCATCCCCACGGCGCCGATCGTGGCTTACGGCATGGAGCGGCGCGGCGGTGCTTTTCTCCGCGGCGCCCTGATTACGCGTGAATTGGAGCAAACCGATGATCTGGCTTTGCTGGCGACTACTCATGATGCCCGTCTTCGCGATCCGCGTTGGGTGCAGGAGGTCAGCCTGCAACTGGCGCGCTCGACACGAGCGATGCACGACCGGAGCTTCGCCCACAATGACCTCAAGTGGCGCAACCTGCTCGTCGATCCGCAGCGTCGTCTGTATCTGATTGACTGCCCTACCGGCGCCTTCTGGCATGGTCCGTTTCTGCAGCGGCGTATAGTCAAGGACCTGGCATGTCTGGACAAGGTGGCCAAGTACCAGCTCAGCCGAACCCAGCGCCTGCGGTTCTATCTGCAGTATTGCCAGCGAAAGCGACTGGTTGACAAGGACAAGCCGCGCATCCGGCAGATTCTGAATTATTTCCAGGGGCGGGAATGAACGATTTCATTGCGCAGGCCGATCGTCCAACGCTCGAGCGCCATGGCTTGGCGAGCTTCGATGCGCTCTGGTCGGTCCAGTTGACGGCGGTGGATGAGCCCAATGTCGAACGCGGCGGCTGGAGCAGTGTTTTCAGGTTGGAGCTCGATGATTCGGCGTTCTACCTCAAGCGGCAGAGCAATCATCTGACCCGCACCCTGGCACACCCGTTCGGTGAGCCGACCTTTGCCCGGGAGTTTCGCAATATCCGTCGTTATGCGCAGCTTGGCGTGCCGGCGCTTCAGGCCAGCTTCTTCGGGCAGCGCAAGGTTGATGGCGAAAGGCGTGCAATTCTCCTGACCCGCGCATTGGATGGTTGGATGGATTTGGACGGATGGCTGAAACGATGGCCCGAGCTGAACGAACCTCGACGCCAGGCCATCATCGGTGCGGTCGGTGCGCTGGCGCACACGCTGCATCAGGCCGGCCAGATGCATGGCTGCTTCTATCCCAAGCACATCTTTCTCCGTGAGCAGGACGGGCATTGGCAGGCTTGCCTGATCGACCTGGAAAAAACCCGACCTCTGTTGTTAGGGCGGCGCGACCGGATCAAGGATCTGGAGCCGCTGGTGCGGCGTGCAAGCTGCATCGGTGAGCAGGGCGTGCGGCACTTGCTGAGTGTCTATCTGGACGATCCTCGCCTGGTCGAGCCATGGCTGTTGCAGTTGCAGCGGCGACACAAAGCCAAGGAGGCGCGCTGATGAGATTGGCCGATCTGACGGTCGTCGGGCGCGAGCCAGCCTGCCCTGCGCTCGTCGAGCTATCGGGTGAGGCAAGTCTGCATGTCGATTCGTGGCTGCGCATCCTGCCCGGGCAGCGCTATGTCGGTCGCGCGCGCTGGAACGGGCGCCAGGTCCTGGCCAAACTGATGGTGGGTGGCAAGGCGCAGCGTCATTATCGACGCGAGCTGGCTGGTGCGAAGCTGCTGATCGACCAGCATTTGCCAACACCTGCGCAGGTGGGGCAGGGCTGGCACGAGGGTGAGGGTGGCTGGCTGCTGTTCGACTGGCTCGATTCCGCCGAAAGCCTGTGGGAGAGCTGGCGCTCCGTCGAGGCGGAGCCTGTGCTGACGGACGGGCAGCGTAGCGTGCTCGGTGAGGCGCTTGAGCTGATCGCCAGGATGCATGCGCAAGGCCTTTGGCAGGCGGATCTGCATCTTGACAACTTCCTCAAGGCCGACGGTCAGCTCTACGTGGTCGACGGCGGCGGTGTAAAGGCGGAGACGCCCGGGCGCCCTCTGTCGCGCGAGCGGGTGTTGGAGAATCTTGGCGTCTTCTTCGCTCAGCTACCGGCAGAGATCGAGCCGTTCATCGAAGAGCTGCTGGTGCCTTATCTGCTGACCAACAGCGAGCACGCCCTGCCGCTGGAGGCGTTGCTCAAGCAGATTCACAAGATCCGTGACTGGCGTCTAAGTGACTATTTGAAGAAGGTCGTGCGGGACTGCAGCCTGTTCAGTGCGAGCATCGGGGCGTTCAGGGCGCAAGTGGTTCGGCGTGACGAGCAGGCAGCGCTGCAGGCGGTGATCGATGACCCCAATGAATTCATCGCTCGAGGCAAGTTGTTAAAGGGCGGTGGTAGCGCGACGGTTGCCAGTATCGAACTGGACGGCCGGGCCCTGCTTATCAAGCGCTACAACATCAAGAATCCGCTGCATTGGTTGAAGCGCTTCTGGCGGCCGAGCCGCGCCTGGCACAGCTGGGTCGAGGGTAATCGGCTCGATTTTCTCGGGATCGCCACTCCTCGTTTGCTGGCCGTGATCGAGCGCCGCTGGCTGTGGATGCGCGGGCCGGCGTGGCTGATTACCGAATTGCTGCGCGGAGAAGATATAATTGCGCGTTTTCAGCCGTATCTGGATGGCTGTCCTCCAGAGCAGGAGTTGGTTGCCCTGGACCGGCTGTTCGAGGCACTGATCCGCGAGCGAATCAGTCATGGTGATCTCAAGGGGCACAACCTGTTCTGGGAGCATGATCGCTGGTCGTTAATCGACCTGGATGCCGTGCAGCAGCATGGCAGCGATGCCAGCTTCGCTCGGGCGTATGCCAAGGACCGTGCGCGATTCCTGCGCAACTGGCCGACCGACAGCGCCCTGTACCGGCTGCTTGACCAACGTTTACCCGCGGTGCCCGGCACCAGCATCGAAGATTAAGAGGCAATACCCGTGGCATTGACGATTCTCGGCCTTTCCGGCGCCCTCAGTCATGATCCTTCCGCCGCCCTGTATATCGACGGCAAGCTGATCGCCGCCGTCGAAGAAGAGCGCTTCGTGCGCGACAAGCATGCCAAGAACCGCATGCCCTACGAGTCAGCCAAGTTCTGCCTGGAGCAGGCCGGCATCAAACCGTCCGACGTCGATGTGGTGGCGATCCCGTTCGCCCCCATCAGCATCTTCGAAAAGGCGCGCTGGCACTATGCCAAGCGTTACTGGTACGCACCGGATCGCGCGCTGGATGCCATTCTCATGGGCAACCGCCGCTATTACCGCTACAAGAAACGCATCGAATGGTGTCTCCAGCAGCTGGGCTTCGACTTGAAGAAGGTCAAGATCCAAGCGGTTGAGCATCACCTGGCTCATGCCTCCAGCGCCTATCACTGCTCCGGCTTCACCGAGAAAACCGCGATTCTCGGCATCGATGGCAAGGGTGAGTACGCCACCACCTTCTTCGGCTGGGGTGAGAACGGCAAGATCCACAAGATCAAGGAATTCTACGACCCGGACTCCTTGGGCGGACTGTATGGCGCGATCACCGAATACCTCGGCTTCGAGATGCTCGATGGCGAATTCAAGGTCATGGGCATGGCGCCGTACGGTGACGCGGCCAAGTACGATTTCTCGCGCCTGGCGACCTTCGAGAACGGCGAGCTGACCATCAATACCGAATACGCCAACGTCATCGGCTTCCGTCGCTACAAGGAGAAGGGCAAGGGCTACTACTTCTCGCCCAAGCTGATCGAGTGGCTGGGGCCCAAGCGCGAAGGCGATATCGCCGACGACCCGTACATTCATTACGCGGCCAGCATGCAGGCGCTGTTCGAGAAACTTGCGCTGGAGATGATGGACTACTACCTCGGTGACATCATCCGCGAGACCGGCAAAATCGCCTTTGCCGGCGGTTGTGCGCTCAACGTCAAACTCAACCAGAAGATCATCGCCCGTGAGGAGGTCAAGGAGCTGTTCGTCCAGCCGGCCTCCGGTGATGCTGGTACCGCTGTCGGTGCGGCGGCCTATGTGTCGTTGCAGCGCGGCGTTCCGGTAGAGAAGATGGAGCACGTCTACCTCGGCCCGTCTTATTCAAACGAAGATGTCATCGCTGCCTGTGCCCGGCATCCGAACAAGCCAGTGTTCAAGCAGATCGCCAACACCCCCGAGCGCATCGCCAGGATCATGGTCGACGGCAACCCGGTGGCCTGGTTCCAGGGGCGCATGGAATTCGGCCCGCGTGCGCTGGGCGGTCGCTCGATCATTGGCTGCCCGAGCGTGCCGGGCGTCGCCGACCGCATCAACGAGCAGATCAAGTTCCGCGAGCGTTGGAGACCCTTCTGCCCGTCGATGCTCGATACCGTGGCGCCGCAGATGCTCAAGGTCGACCATCCGAGCCCGTTCATGACATTCACCTTCGAGGTCAACGAAGGCTGGAAGGAGCGTGTCGGCGAGGTGGTCCATGAAGACGGTACCTCTCGCGCCCAGGTTCTCGAGCGCCGGCACAACCCGCGCTGGTACGACCTGATGCTGGAGCTGGAAAAGCTGACTGGCAACGGCGTGTCGCTGAACACCTCGCTCAACCGCCGCGGCGAACCGATGATCTGCTCGCCGACCGACGCGCTGAACATGTTCTACGGCTCGGACCTGCAGTACCTGATCATGGAGGACATCCTCGTGGTCAAGGATGGTAAGGACTGGTATGACCACGTCTGACCTGGCTCATGGCGAGCCCGAGCGTTGGGTGTTGCAGTTCTGCCATGGCTATAACGGCCCCTTCCTGGATTGCGCACGGCAATACGCCGTGCTGTTCAAGGGCACGTCCTACAAGGTCTGCACGGTATACCTGACCGGCAAGCCGAGTGCCGAGGTCGAGCGCGGCTCGGCCTCCGACGAGGTGATTTTCCTCGACTACTCCAGCGCTCAGGTGCGCGGCCTCAAGCTGGGGGCGATCCGCGATTTGCGCCGGATCGCCACCTCGCGCGACTTCGCCCTGTGCATTGCCCACCGCTTCAAGCCAATCTACGTTGCGCTGCTCGGCAGCAACCTGCCGGTGATCGGCGTGCATCACGCTTTCGGTGACTACAAGCGTCGTTCCCGACAGCTGTTCGCCAATTTCTTTCGCAAGCGCCTGGCGCTGCTCGGTGTATCCAACGCCGTGCGTGACGACATGCGCGCCTGCCTGCCCGATTGGCCGGCCGAACGCATCGAAACCCTCTATAACCGCATCGATGTCGAGGCCGTGCAGGCCGAGCAGGTATCTCGCGAGGTCGCGCGCGACCATCTGGCGCTGCCCCAGGATGCCTGGGTAGTCGGCAACGTCGGTCGTCTGCACCCGGACAAGGACCAGGCCACCCTGATCCGCGGCTTCGCCCTGGCATTGCCGCAACTGCCGGCAGGCAGTCTGCTGGCGATCATGGGCAGCGGCCGCCTGGAGGCGCAGCTCAAGGCACTGGCGGCTGAGCTGGGCGTCAGCGAAGTAGTGTGCTTTCTTGGCCAAGTACCAAATGGGCGACGCTATTTCAAAGCGTTCGACGTTTTTGCTCTGACATCCGACCATGAGCCCTTCGGCATGGTGTTGTTGGAGGCGATGGCGGCCGGAGTGCCGGTGCTGGCGACCGATTGTGGAGGGGCGCCCGAGGTGGTTGGCGAGCCGCAAGCGCTGTTTGCACTGGGTGACGATGCAATGTTGGCATCTCGCCTGTCGGCTCTACCGACCACCGAGCGCAAAGGTACCGAGCATGCGGTGAAGGGCTGTTTCACGGACACGGGTGCCCATGCTCGTTTCTGGTCGCTGGGCCTGATGCCATCGAGGAAGTCATGATGCCTGAGCGCGTATCCAGGCAACTGGTCTATCTGGTTTACGGAGGTAAGCCGGAATATCACCAGGAGGCCAAGCACAGCATCCTCTCCGCCCTGCATCATGCGCAGGGAGCCTGCCCCCGAATTCTGCTGTACACCGACGAGCCTGGGCAGTTCCAAGGTTGGCCGGTCGATCTGATTGCGCTCGATGCCGATACCTTGAAGGCCTGGACAGGCCCGGCGAGCTATCTGCATCGCCGCAAGGCTGCTGCCATCCGCGATGCATTGCAGTATGCCGAGCAAAGTATCTTCATCGATACGGATACCTTCTTTCTGGACTCGCCAGTGAGGCTCTTCGAGCTACTGGCAAAAGCGCCCTGGCTCGTCGATGAAATTGAGGGTGTCTGGAAAGAATACAAGGGCGACGCCCTGCATGACGCTTTGGCACCCTATTTGGCAGAACGGCATGGTGTCGATCAGCAGATGTTGTTGATCAATTCCGGAGTTCTGGGTTTCCAGGATGATGCTTCTGGTTTGATGGATGAGGTGCTGAGTCTCATCGATGTCATGCATTCGATGGTTCCCAAGATTCATATCATCGAGCAATTTGCGGTTGGCGTCGCGGCCAGGCACCTGGGGCGACCTGCGGAGTCTCGCGGGGTGATCAAGCATTATTTTTCGGGAAAGAATTATTGGCGTCACCTGGTGGCAGCGTTCTTCCAGCGTCATGGTGAGGCGTTTTCAGCACTTGCCGTGCAGGCGGTGCGTGAGTTGCCAACCACGAAACCCAGGCCTGCCTGGTGGCATCGTTTGAACTTTCGTTTGCGAAGTCTGTTCCTGCCCTCCCGAGTCCGCTCTCATGCCAAGCTGGCTTACTACGCTGCGGTGATGCGCACCGATCCTTATGCTGAGGCCTGTGGCCGTGGGTATGCAGAGGAACTGCGGCGCAAAGCTATGCCTAAGGGCGAAAGTCTCAATGGGCAGTCTTGGAGCAGGGTGCTCAGCAGGTCACAGAAGGAGCATCTGGCCAGGCTGTTGGGTGAAGCTGTTTCAGGGAGCTCTCGTGATCTTTCCTAGTCGTGTTTTCGAGGTGTTCCGGTGAACGTGCTTTTTCTGGTCCAGGCCGAGCAGCGGGCAATACTGGATCGACTGTATGACGGTATCGCGCAAGCGTGCGATAGCTGTGACATCCGCTGGCTGAGCAGCGATGAGCAGGCCCATCTGCAGCGTTACTTCCATGAGCATGTGGACGTATCGCGTTACGACAGGATTCTGTTCTTTCTACGTTTCAAGAAAGAAATGCGGCAGTGGCGTTTTATTCGCACCCTGCCCGATCTGGTGATTCTGGAGCACGACGCCTACCAGAACTACATCCCCTGCAAGTACACCGGAAAGTTCAGTGCGCACTACCGGCGGATGCCTTGGGCGCGCATCATCAGTTCAGGCGCCCAGGTCAGTCAGCGCCTACGCGAGGAAGGATTTGACGCCTATTTCGTGCCCAAGGGTTATGACCAGGCCTTGCTGTCCTATCAAGGCCGGGAGCGAGATATCGAGCTGGCCTTCGTTGGCAGCACCAAAAGCGGTGCCTACAGCGAACGCAAGGCATTACTCGACGAGCTGGCAAAAGTTGAGAGCCTGATCGTTACGCGTACTAACTCGGGCGAGGATTATTGCAATACCCTCAATCGCATTCGCTTTTTTGTCAGCGCAGACGTCGGTATGGGCGAATACATGATCAAGAACTTCGAGGCGATGGCTTGTGGTTGCGTATTGCTGGCTTGGGATCAAGGTGAAGCGGAAAACGAGGCGCTGGGCTTCGTCGATATGACGAATCTGGTGCTCTACCGCAGCATCGATGAACTGCGATGCAAGCTGGCTTTACTGCGTTCGGATCCGGAGCTGGCATCCCGCATCGCCGCTGCGGGAAGGGAGTTGGCGGTGCGGGAGTATAGCTTCTCGCGCATCGGACAACGTATCGTCCAGGCGTTGGACAAACCATTACGGGAACGTCGCCCGATGGGACTGTTGGACCGGCTGCTGCTGCGCTGGAGGCCGAGGTGAGTCAGTCACGTATTCGCTTGCTGATTCCGTATTTCGGACGATGGCCGTTCTGGATGCCGTTTTTCCTGCAGACATGCAAGCGGAACGCCGATATCGACTGGCTCTTTTTCAGCGATTGTGGAACGCCAGACGACCTTCCGGACAACGTACAGATCGTTCCGATTTCTTTTGTCGACTACTGCCAGCTGGTCAGCGAGCGTCTAGGCATACCCTTCAAGCCCGCCAATCCTTATAAGCTCTGTGATATCAAGCCCGCGCTGGGGCATATCCACGCCGAGCATTTGGCTGACGTCGACTTTTGGGGGTTCAGCGATATCGATCTCGTCTACGGTCAGCTGCGCGGCTATTTCTCCGAGGAGCGGCTTGCCCGATACGATCTGCTGTCTACCCACGCACGTCGCGTTTCAGGACATTTGTGTTTGCTGCGCAATAACGAACGTATGCGCCAGGCGTTCATGCGCGTCCCTGGCTGGCAGGCCTGTTTCGAAGACCCCGAGCACCGCGCATTCGATGAAGCGGCGTTCAGCCGATTGTTCATTCGGCGAAAAAACTGGCCCGAGGCACTTCGGTGGGTGGCCGATCGCTTCAATCCGTGGCGTCGAAGCAGTGAATTCAACGAGGCGTTCAGCACGCCGCATGCGCGAGTTCCATGGCTCAGCGGTGGCTTCGATTTCCCCGACTGCTGGATATGGGACGACGGGCGGCTGACCAACAACCGGGATGGTGCACGAGACTTTCCTTATTTCCACTTCATAACGTGGAAGAACGCCAAGTGGTGCGGCCTTTCCACGGATTTGCTGATGCAGCCTGGGGACCTTGCCGCTCGACCATCTTGGTGCATTACCGAGCAAGGATTTCGCACGCCTGACGGCGTGTTTGCCGCTACCGAACGGGGGGCGGGTACCGATGACTCACGTTGATTCTGAAGCCATCACGCTGGAGTACTCGGCTTGAGCATCATCAGCATTGTGTGGTCTTCCGGTAAGGCACATGCCTCGATCCATCAGGTGCATGAGCAGATTCTTTCGCTAGTGGCTGACAGGGACGAGATACACAACTGGATGCTTATGGGCCGAGAAACCGGGAGGGATACTGGTTGCGGGCACACATGGTATTGGCGGTCGAGCGCGAAAGCGCTCAAAGGCCGGGGGGTCTGGAGGCTCCCGCAGTGGTGTCTGCAGCGGCGGCTCGCGCGCGAGATCGAGCGAGTCAAGCCGAAAGCGTTGTTGCTCGACGGTATTGGCGTGGCGCGGCTGATCATTCCGGTGGTGGCGAGACTGAAACCGGAGATTCAGGTCGTCGTAGTGTTCCATGGGCAGAGCCGCATACGCCGCAGCGACCCGAGGTTGTTCAGTGCAATTGCTGTGCATCGCCTGAAGTTGGTCGCGGTTTCCGTTGCGCTCGCCGGATACCTGGGCGCGAGGTTGGGGAGAACGGTAGCCGCTACGCGAACGGCGATGAACCCACATGCATTCAAACGAGCATTGCTTCCGCGCGATGAAGCCAGATTGAGGCTGGGCGTCGATGGCGCATGCACCGTTCTTGGCGGTGTCGGGCGGCTGGTCGAGGAAAAGGGCTTTCTGACAATGCTCGATGTGCTGAGCGAGTTGTCGAGTACGCGGACGGATATCCATTTGGTGCTAGTGGGTGACGGGGAGCAGCGGCCGGAACTTGAGTCGCGCATCCAGTGCCTGGGCTTGGAGCGCATGGTCACGCTGGCGGGCCATCGTCAGGAGGCTGCACAGCTGTACCAGGCGTTTGACGTGATGCTGATCCCGTCTCGCAGCGAAGGGTTGGGTTTGGTATTGCAGGAAGCGGTACTGGCACATGTGCCGGTCGTGGCGAGTGATCTGCCGGTCTTCGTCGAGCAATTGGGGCTCAGCGGCATTTACGTCTCGCCGAAAGATGTGCCCGGCTGGGTCGCCGCCATCGAGCAGGTGCTCGATTCAGATCGGCGATTGCTCGCCGATGGACAGGACCGGTGGCTCGCAGCGGAGGATGCCTGGGAGCAATTTTGCAACGGTTACGCGGAGCTGCTGAGCAGTGATTCGGGGCCGGCCAGGGCGTCGTAGAACTGCGAGAACGGGAAGGGGGTCGGAAATTTTTCACGTTCAAGGTAGCGCCGGAAGTGCGCCAGGTTGCGTCGGACCATGTGACTAGGAAGGGATCGACCCAGGAAACGCATATCCGCAATATCGATCAGCCCTAGGGAGCCTTGCGGGGTAAGCACGATGTTGCCTAAGTGCAGCGAGCGAAAGTAGATACCCTTGCGATGCAACTGGCTTACGAAGCGGATCAATTCAGGCAGTATCGGCGTCCAGCTGAATCCCGGCTGCCTGGCGAGTTGGCTAAGGGAGTCGCCTGGCAGCGGCGCGTAGAGAACCGCGCTGGCCGACCTGTCCGGCAACTCGTACAGCGCCTGGACGTCCATCGTGGCGATATCTAAGCCCCGCAGACGTTCTGCATTGTTGACGAAGCGGCGCGAGTAAGGGCGTAACAGTGCGGAAGAAAGCCAGCGCTTGCGACGGAAAATCTTTAGGAACTGGCCGCTCTCGAGTTGCAGGACCTTAGGGCCAAGGCTGTCCGCTTCGAGAATCACCGCATTTTGGGTGAGCTGTTGCAAGTCTCGCTGGCATAATTGGCTTACGTGCATTGTAAAGTTAGCCTTAAGCAGTGTACGGACGTCTACCAGGGGTGAGCATTCTAACATCGCTGTTACTGGCGTATTCGCCGTTTTCCAAAGGGGTAGTATGGATAGCCGCCGTATAGGGATGGCCTGGCTGACATTGGGTCTTCTCTGGTTTTTATTGGGCATAACGTGGATCTCGACGGCAAAGGTCTTTCAACAGGGCTTGATTGCGCTGCTCTGGTTGCCGGCGATCTGGGCGTCCTGGTCCTGCCGGGCGCTGCTGCTCGACCTTTGGCGGCAGGAAAAGCCGCTCGTGGTCGCACTGCTTGCACTGGTCGCCTGGGCTGCTTTCAGCGTGTCCTGGAGCGCTGCCGAGGAGCCCGCGCGCGAAGCCAAACGACTTATTTACGTCGTGCTCTTTTTGTTGGCTCTGGTATGCCTGGCGCAGGCGCCTTCACGCGTTGTCTCTGTGCTGACTTGGGCCGGTTTTGGGCTGGCGCTGGCGGCGCTGGCGGCGCTTGTGCGCCACTATGGGCTCGGGGCGAAGCCTTGGGCATGGCGGGCGCAGGGCTTCGGTCTGCTTGATCATCCGATCATTGGAGGCTACGTATTTGGCATGACGCTGATATGGTGGTTTTGTTTACCTCCCAAACGTACCGCGCTGCGGTGGGCCTGGGCTGCTGGCTTGTTGGCGCTGTTCGTATTTAGCGTGATGACGCAGAGTCGCGGCGTATGGGTTGCCTTGCTGGCCAGCATATTGTTGATGCCTGCTTGGCGAGCCGGGCGCGGCGGTCTGATTGCAGCTGTCGTGCTGCTGCTCGTGGCAGCCTTGGGTTACTGGTTATTCGGCAACTATGTTGTTGCTAGGGGCACATCGTACCGCCCAGAGATCTTCGCTGCGAGTCTTGCAATGATCGCCGATCGGCCCTGGCTGGGTTTAGGGCTGGGCAGCGAGTATCAGGTACAAGCACTGGGGCGGATGTTTGACCATACGCACAACCTATTTACCCACGCCGCGCTGGAGCTCGGTCTGCCCGGCCTCGTTCTTTGGTTGGTGGTCTGGACCCGTTGCTTCGTCATTGCGCTGCGTGAGCGGGCCACGCCGTTGGGTGGCGCCTTATTAGCCATGCTGTCGTATAGCACTCTGGCGCTATTGTTTGATGGCGCGAGCCTTTGGGATTCGCCTCGCCCGGAATGGTTCCTGACGTGGCTGCCGGTGGGGCTGGCCCTTGGGCTGACGGCAGGGTCGGCTACGCCCTGTGTTACCATCGCCACCCCCGAAATATGAGTTGCATTCGCCCATGAGTGGCTCACCCGATAAAGCCGAGACGGCCTCCAGTCTGAGTATTTACCTGCGGTTGCTGCGCTACGTGCTCCCTTATTGGGGGCTGTTCGCGGTCAGCCTGTTTGGCTTCCTGATCTTCGCCTCCACCCAGCCTATGCTGGGCTACATCCTCAAGTTCTTCGTCGACGGGCTCAACAACCCGGACGCCAGTTTTTTTGCTCAGGTCCCGCATTTGCGAGATATCGCATGGCTGAACGAGTTCAAGCTATTACAGGCCGTGCCTTTGCTCATTGTATTAATAGCGTTGATGCAGGGCATTGGCTCGTTCCTAGGCAATTATTTTCTTGCACGGGTCTCGTTGGGGCTGGTCCACGACTTGCGCATGGCTCTATTCAATAGCTTGCTGGTTCTACCCAATCGCTACTTCGACAGCCATAACTCAGGTCATCTGATATCGAGGATCACCTACAACGTGACCATGGTCACTGGTGCGGCGACAGATGCGATAAAGGTGGTGGTTCGGGAGGGAATGACGGTCATCTTCTTGTTCGCCACGCTTCTCTGGATGAACTGGAAGCTAACTCTGGTCATGGTGGCGATCCTGCCGGTCATTGGGGTCATGGTGTCCAGTGCCAGCAAGAAATTTCGCAAGCAGAGCAAGAAGATTCAGGTGGCGATGGGCGATGTGACGCATGTCGCGTCGGAAACCATTCAGGGGTATCGCGTCGTGCGAAGTTTCGGTGGTGAGCGCTATGAGCAAGGCCGCTTCCTTACTGCCAGTAGCGAGAACACTGCCAAGCAGCTGCGCATGGTGAAGACTAATGCGATATATACCCCGTCTCTGCAATTGGTGATCTACAGCGCCATGGCCATGCTGATGTTTCTGGTGCTATTGCTACGCGGCGATGCCTCGGCGGGTGACTTGGTTGCCTACATTACTCTGGCGGGCCTTTTGCCGAAGCCGATACGCCAGTTGTCGGAAGTCAGCTCAACGATTCAAAAAGGCGTATCCGGTGCCGAAAGTATCTTCGAACAGTTGGACGAAGCTCCCGAGGTCGACCGTGGCACCATCGAGCATGATCGAGTCAACGGTCGGCTGGAGGTGCGGGACCTGAGCTTCGTCTATCCCGGTACTGATAGGCGGGTGCTGGACTCTGTTAGCTTTACGGCGGAGCCGGGGCAGATGATTGCGCTGGTGGGCCGTTCTGGGAGCGGCAAGTCGACGCTCGCAAATCTCATCCCCAGGTTTTATCACCACGAGACTGGCCAGATTCTGCTCGATGATGCGGATGTTGAGGCCTATACCCTGCGCAATCTGCGCCGGCATATCGCGCTAGTAACTCAGCAGGTTACCCTGTTCAACGATACAGTGGCCAACAACATCGCTTATGGCGACTTGGCAGGCGCACCTCTGGACGACATCAAGCGAGCGGCCCGTGATGCCTACGCTGACGAGTTCATCCAGCAGATGCCGGAGGGCTACCATACACGGGTCGGCGAAAATGGCGTGCTTTTATCCGGCGGGCAGCGCCAGCGCCTTGCTATCGCGCGCGCACTGCTCAAAAACGCACCCGTCCTGATCCTCGACGAGGCGACATCGGCGCTTGATACTGAATCCGAGCGTCACATCCAGGCAGCACTGGACAAAGTGATGAACGGACGTACCACTCTGGTCATCGCACACCGGCTTTCGACTATCGAAAAGGCGGATTTGATATTGGTCATGGAGCACGGCCGTATCATAGAACGCGGTAGCCATGCCGAATTGCTCGCGACCAATGGGGCCTATGCGAACTTGCACGCCACTCAATTCGAGGAAGACGCTGATGCCTAATTTTTGGATGTGATACGAAAGGCTGCAATTATCCGATTTTAGACTGGCGCGTCTAGTGGGCGGGCCGCGTCGCCACGCATGTTATGATCGCCGCCGTTTTCTGTCAGTCATCGGAGCCCCAATGAAGCTGTCCATGCCCCGTTTCGACCAAGCCGCCGTTCTGGTGGTCGGTGACGTCATGCTCGATCGTTACTGGCATGGCGGCACGTCGCGGATCTCGCCCGAGGCACCGGTGCCGGTGGTTAAGGTCGAGCAGATCGAAGATCGCCCAGGCGGTGCGGCCAACGTCGCGCTGAACATCGCGGCGTTGGGGTCTGCTGCGGCGCTGGTGGGTGTGACCGGCGAGGACGAGGCGCGTCAGAGCCTGGCTGACAGCCTCGCGGCCGCCGGTGTGCAGGCGCATTTCCAGTGCATCGATGACCAGCCCACCATCGTCAAGCTGCGGGTGATGAGTCGCCATCAGCAACTGCTGCGCATGGATTTCGAGGAGCCGTTCAACACCGATCCGGCCGCGTTGCTGGCCGAGGTGGAAGGGCTGCTGGCCGGGGTCAAGGTGCTGGTGCTGTCGGACTACGGCAAGGGCGCGCTGAAGAACCATCAGGCGCTGATCCAGGCGGCGCGGCACCGTGGCATTCCGGTGCTGGCCGACCCCAAGGGCAAGGATTTCGACATCTATCGCGGCGCTACGCTGATCACGCCGAACCTGGGCGAATTCGAGGCGATCGTCGGGCATTGTGCCGACGAGGCCGAGTTGGTCAGCAAGGGTGCCGAGCTGATGAGCCGGCTCGAGCTGGATGCGTTGCTGGTCACCCGTGGCGAGCACGGCATGACCCTGCTGCGTCCCGATCACGCGCCGCTGCACCTGCCGGCCCGTGCCCGCGAAGTGTTCGATGTCACCGGTGCCGGCGATACCGTCATTTCAACCCTGGCCGCTGCGATTGCGGCTGGCGAGGAGCTGCCACAGGCCGTGGCACTGGCCAACCTGGCCGCCGGTATCGTGGTCGGCAAACTGGGCACCGCCTGCATCAGCGCGCCGGAGCTGCGCCGCGCGGTGCAACGCGAGGAAGGCTCCGAGCGTGGCGTGATGACCGTCGAGCAGCTGCTCACCGCGGTCGAGGATGCCCGCGCCGAGGGCGAGAAGATCGTCTTCACCAATGGCTGTTTCGACATCCTGCACGCCGGTCATGTGACCTACCTCGAGCAGGCCCGGGCCCAGGGCGACCGGCTGGTGGTGGCGGTGAACGATGATGGCTCGGTGAGCCGCCTCAAAGGCCCGGGCCGGCCGATCAACTCGGTGGATCGACGCATGGCGGTGCTGGCCGGTCTGGAAGCGGTGGATTGGGTGGTGTGCTTTTCCGAGGACACGCCGGAAAACCTGCTGGCCCAGGTGCGACCCGATGTGCTGGTCAAGGGCGGCGACTATGGCGTCGATCAGGTCGTCGGTGCCGATCTGGTCAAGGCCTACGGCGGTGTGGTGAAGGTGCTGGGGCTGGTGGAAAACAGCTCGACGACCGCCATCGTCGAGAAGATCCGCGCTCGCTGAACCACGGCAGTCAGGTGCCGCGCGATCGGGCTACTCAGCGCGCCACGGCGGCTGGCCGGGCTGCCCACCAGTCCTTCCAGCGTACCCGCTCGTCGCGCACCACCCAGCCCTCCTGCGGCGCAAAGCTCTCCGACAGCCACAGCCCCCGTGTATTGACGGGGCTGAACTGGCCATCACGCAACTGCAGCAGCTGCTCCTGCGGTTGTCCCTGGTGCAGCGGAACAAGGTAGAGGTCGGGCCTGTTACGGTTCAGGCGCGCCACCAGCTTGTCCGCCTCCAGGCGCTCGTCGACATGGTACAGGCTGAGCTGGCGAACCTCCTTCGGCAGTTCCATGCGCATGTCGTAGACCAGCTGCAACGATGCCGTCGGCAGGTGCACATAGGCGCGCGGCCGTTCCATGAGCACCATGTTGCCGCACTGTACCGGCCGTGTAGCGCCAGATTGCGAGGCGAGCTTGAAATGCACCGCCTCGCGGTAGTGCAGGCTCGCCTGATAGGGCGTGGGTAGCCAGGTGTCGCCGAAGCGCCCGGCCAGCCAGCCTTCGGGCGTCTCCAGCAGGCATTCTTCGGCGATTTCCTGGATGGCGGTGAGCAATGGCAGATTCAGCTCGTGTGCCGGGATGTAGCCGGAAATCAGCTTGAGCACCACGTCGCCGCGGTCCAGGCGCTGCTGGCGGACCAGCACCCAGTATTCCCGGCCCTGCCAGCAGAGGGTCAGGCGGACCGAGACGCCCAGATTGGCCAGCTCGATGGCGAAGCGGCCCGGATCGGCCACCTCCACCGGGCGCCGGCGCTTGATGACCTCGGCGAAATTCAGCGGTCGGCCCAGGCTCTGGTAGCTCAGGCTGTCGTGGCCGGCCTCGACGTAGAGCGGCAGGGTCTTGAATGCGGCAGGGCTCTTGCGTACCAGAACGCGAGGCATTCGGGCTCTCCTTACGGCGAACGGAACGCTGCGCCTCCGAGGTCAATCGCCCGTGAGGACGGCGGCAGCAGTGGCTACGTTAGACGTCAAATGCTGCGGATTGATAGTGCCGATGATCGCGCCGCTGACACCTGGGTGACCGAACAGCAGCTCGAAACTGCGGCGGACCGGGTCGTCGCCTGGCTTGAGGCAGGCATGACCGCTGGCCAGGGCTTTCTTGATCAGGATGCCCTTGCCGTGTGCAGCAGCGTAGTCGAGGACCGGTCGTTCGGCCTGCTCGTTGAGGTTGTAGGTCACCATCGCGCAGTCGCCCTGCTGCAGCGCAAGCAGCCCACCATCGACCGTCTTGCCGGACAGGCCGAAGGCGAGGATCTTGCCCTCGCGCTTGAGTTGGGCCAGGGTCTGGTAGACCTCGGTGTGCTGCAGTATATCGAGGTCGTTGCCGTCCGAATGCACCAGCACCAGCTCGATGCGGTCGGTACGCAGACGCTTGAGGCTGCGCTCCACCGAGAAGCGCGTGTGGGTGGCAGAAAAGTCGAAACGCGACTGGCCGTTCTCGAACTCCTCGCCAACCTTACTGACGATCACCCAATCCTCGCGCTGTCCAGCCAGCAACGGGCCGAGCCGTTCCTCGCTGACGCCGTAGGCCGGCGCGGTGTCGATCAGGTTGATACCCAGTTCGCGGGCGAGGGTCAGCAGCTGGCAAGCCTGGGCGTCGTCTGGGATGGAAAAACCGTTGGGATATTTCACCCCTTGATCGCGGCCCAGCTTCACCGTGCCCAACCCCAGTGGCGAAATGCTTAGGCCGGTGCTGCCCAGCGGGCGGTGCAGGTCATGCAGCGTCGCGTTCATGGCAGTAGCCCTTCCCAGAACGGCCCAGTCAGCGGCGGACGTGGCAGTTGAGGTAGTGCGGGATGGTTGGCCGGACGAATGCCGTCACGGGCGAGGGCGGCTTCGACGCGGTCGGAGAAGTCGGGGGACAGCGCCAGCTTGGTCGGCCACCCGACCAGCAGTCGGCCCTGCTCGGCAAGGAAGGCGTTGTCCGGACGGGCGAGTGCCGATTGTGCAGGCTCGGCGCGGTCGATACGCAGCGTGGCCCATTGCGCGGAGTACAGGTCGATCCAGGGCACCAGTTCGGCCAGTTCCTTTTTCGCTGCGGCGATCTGAGTGGCTTCGTCGCGCGCCACGCCATCGGCTTCGGCCAGGTCTCCGCCGAGATACCAGAGCCACTCGCCGTCCGCTGTCGGATGGCTGGTGACCGTGATCCGCGGTTTGGTGCCGCCGCCCAGGCAATGGGCATAGAGTGGTTTGAGCGTGGGCGCCTTGACGATGACCATGTGCAGCGGACGGCGCTGCATGGCCGGTTGTTGCAGGCCGAGCGACGCGAGCAGCTCGGCAGTCCCGCCACCGGCGCTGAACACGATGCGCTGGGCACGGATCTCGCGACCATCGACGCGCAACCCGACCAGCTCGTTGTCGTCGAGCAGCGGTTCGATCCGCTCGCAGGCCAGCAGGCTGTCGCCAGCCAGCTCGGCCAGCCGGGCGATCAGGCTGGGCACGTCCAGCACCAGCTCGCTGAGCCGATAGACCTTGCCCTTGAACCGTGGATGCTGCAGCGCAGGCGGCAGCTCATCGCCCTTGACCTGACCGACCCTCGAGCGCACCGCCTTGCTGGCGAAGAAGCTGGTGAGGTTGCCGGCCAGGGTGCCTGGCGACCACAGATAGTGTGCATCGGACAACAGACGCGCGCCGCTGAGGTCCAGCTCGCCCTTGCCTTCGAGCGCTTCGCGCCAGCGCCGCGGCATGTCCGCAATCGCCTCGGAGGCACCGGTGAGCGCACCGCTCAGCGCGTACTTGGTGCCGCCATGGATGATGCCCTGGGACTTCACGCTCTGCCCGCCGCCCAGTGCTCCCTTGTCGACCAGCAGGGTGGCAAAACCCAGTCGACGCAGGCGCGCGTTCAGCCAAAGGCCGGCGACGCCGCCGCCAACGATCAGGACGTCGGTGCTGAGGGATTCGGGCATGTGCAGACCTCATTGGGTAAACGGTCGCGCAGTATAACTGCAGTCCGCCGGCAGCTTAGTGGCCTGCACTGCGGGAGAACAACTGGATGACCACAACACCGGCGATGATCAGCCCCATGCCCAGTACCGCCGGCAGGTCCAGGTACTGACGATAGAGCACCGCCGCGGCGACGCTGACCAGCACGATGCCGAGCCCGGCCCAGATGGCATAGGCGATGCCTACCGGGATGGTCCGTACCACCAGCGCGAGCATCCAGAACGACAGGCTGTAGCCCGTCACCACCAGCAGCAGTGGCAGCGGACGATTGAAGCCGGCCAGTGCCTTCATCGAGGTGGTGGCGACCACCTCGGCGCAGATGGCGATGGCCAGGTAGACATAGCCGGACATGGCGAGATCCTGATTATGGGCGGGCAACTTCGTTCGGTTCCGACCTCGCCAACAAGTTCGCCGGCAGGGCGGTTATGGCTCGCGAGCAGGCAGCTTGCTAAGCTCCGCGCCCATGAATCGCACCCTCTATACCCTGTTGTTTCACCTCGGCCTGCCGCTGGTGTTCCTGCGCCTGCTGTGGCGCGCCTGGCGCGCCCCGGCCTATTCCCGCCGTATCGGCGAGCGTCTTGCCTTCGGTTTGCCGCGGCTGCGTCCGGGTGGCATCTGGGTGCATGCGGTCTCGGTGGGAGAAAGCATCGCCGCGGCGCCGATGATCCGCGAGCTGATGGCGCGCTACCCGCAGCTGCCGATCACCGTCACCTGCATGACCCCGACCGGTTCCGAGCGCATCCAGGCGCTGTTCGGCGACAGCGTGCAGCATTGCTACCTGCCCTATGACCTGCCTTGGGCGGCGGCGCGTTTTCTGGATTGCCTGCAGCCGAAGCTGGCGGTGGTGATGGAGACAGAGCTCTGGCCCAACCATATCCATCAGTGCGCCCGACGCGGCATACCCGTGGCGCTGGCCAACGCGCGGCTATCCGAACGTTCGGCCCGCGGCTACGCGCGTTTCGCCCGGCTGACCGCGCCAATGCTGGCCGAGCTGAGCCTGATCGCCGTGCAGACAGAGGCTGAAGCCGAGCGTTTTCGCCTGCTCGGCGCACGCCACGAATGCGTCGAAGTGACTGGCTCGATCAAGTTCGACCTGGCCATCGACCCGGCACTGCTGGCGCGGGCGACCGATTTGCGCGATCAATGGGCGGCGCAGGATCGGCCGCTGTGGATCGCCGCCAGCACCCATGCCGGCGAGGACGAAATCATCCTGGCCGCGCACCGACGCTTGCTGGAGCGGTTTCCGCAGGCCCTGCTGCTCCTGGTGCCGCGGCATCCGGAACGCTTCATCTCGGTGTATGAACTGGCGTGCAAGGAAGGCTTTGCCGCGGTGCGCCGCTCGACAGGCGAGACGGTTGGCGCCGGCACGCAGGTGCTGGTCGGCGACACCATGGGCGAGCTGCTGTTTCTCTATGCCCTGGCCGACGTGGCCTTCGTCGGTGGCAGCCTGGTGCCCAATGGCGGACACAACCTGCTGGAGCCTGCGGCGTTGGGCAAGCCGGTCCTCAGTGGTCCGCATCTGTTCAACTTTCTCGAAATCTCCGCGCAGCTGCGCGATGCCGGCGCCCTGCGCGAAGTGCAGGATGCCGATCAGCTGGCTGATGCTGTCGGTGAGCTCTGGCGCGATTCGGCTGCCGCGCAACGGATGCGTGACGCCGGGCTGGGCGTGCTCAAGGCCAATCAGGGCGCCTTGCAGCTTCTGCTGACAGGACTGGCGAGGCTGCTCGGCTAGCCTGTGTGTCTGGTCCGCGAAGAGGCCGGATCAGCTGTCGGCGTCATTGCGCCGTCTGGGGGGCGAGCGCCTGGTGGGCTTTAGCCCACCGGGTCAAGGTTCAAGCGAGCCCCTGGCTCAATAATCCACCCGCACCGGCTGACCGATGGTCTGCGGCAGATCCGGCGGCAGGAAGTCGGTGTCCGGGTTGTAATCGGGTTTCAGGTAGGCCGCCAGCTGCTGCAGGTCGTCCGGATTCAGCGTGCCGGCCGCCTGCTTCAGGCGCAGGTTGTCGAGAATGTAGTCGTAGCGGGCGTTGTTGTAGTCGCGTACCGCGGCATACAGGCGCCGCTGGGTGTCGAGCACATCGACGATGTTGCGGGTGCCGACCTGATAGCCGATCTCCGTGGCTTCCAACGCACTCTGGTTGGAGATGATCGACTGCCGGCGGGCCTGGACCTGTTCGATATCGGTGTTCACCGCGCGGTGCAGGTTGCGTGTGGCCTCCACCACCTGGCGGCGCAGGCTTTCGCGCTGCTGCTCGCTCTGGCTGAGCTGGTAATAGGCCTCGCGGCTCTGCGAGGTGGTCAGCCCGCCGCTGTAGAGCGGGATGTTCAGCTGCAGGCCGATGCTGCGCTGCTCGACGTCGCCGGTATAGCGCGGCATGTCGAAGCCGGGGATGCTCTGGGTGTTGCTGAAGCCGAGCGCGTCGTTGTCGCCCTTGCGGTACGAGGCCACGGCGTCGAGTGTTGGCGCATGGCCGGAGCGGCGCTGGCGCAGGGTTTCCTCGGCGGCGGTCACGGCGTAATTGACCGCCAGCAGGTTGAGGTTCTGCCGCGTCGCCGTATCCACCCACGCCTTGGCCTCGTTTGGCACCGGCGCCAGCACCGGCAGGGTATGGCGGATGCCCTCCAGTGCCACGTACTCGCGGTTGGTTAGGGTGAACAACGCCTGAAAGGCGTCCTCGACCTGGCGTTGGGCGATGGAGCGATTGGCGCGCGCGGTATCGAAGCCGGCCTGGGCTTCGAGCACATCGGTCTTGTCGGAAAGGCCCACCTCGAAGCGTTCGTTGGCCTGGTCGAGCTGGCGCTTGAACGCGGCTTCCTCGGCCTTTACCGCGGCCAGATTGTCCTGCGCGCGCAACACGGCGAAGTAGGCCTGGGCGCTCTGCAGGATCAGGTCCTGCTCGGCGATGGAGTATTCGATTGCGGCCTGCTCGCTCACGGCTTCCGCAGCCTTGAGCTGGAACCAGCGGTCGGCACGGAAGATCGGCTGGCTCAGCGTCGCCTGATAGGCGGTGCCACTGCGTGATAGCGACGTGGAGCCCATGCTGGTGTCGACGTCCGTTTCGGTGTCGCTCAGCTCGGCGCCGGCGCTGAGGTTGGGCAGCAGGCCGGCGCGTGCCTGTGGCACCACTTCCTGGCGTGCGCGGAACTGCGCCCGGGCTGCCGCCAGGTCGGCGTTGTTGTTGACGGCTTGCTGGTAGACGCTGACCAGATCGGTCTTGCTGGCGAGGGGGGCGGTCTCTTGCGCCCAGGCTCCTCCGGCAGTGAGGGTGGCCACGGCGAGAGCCAGGGGGAGTCTGCGCAGCATGTTGGGTCCATCCTGAATAGAGCTGATGGGCAAGGCTAAGCGGCAGCTGTCAGGGGGTCAAGGCGCGCGTGCGCCGTGGTGTGAGGCGGCGATGGCGGTCCGGGCAAATGACCGAACGGTCGACTAGTTTCGTCGTTGCCATGGTGTTCGCCCAAGGTCTTGATTAGACTCGACGGCGTTCTTGTCGGGGTGCCTTGAAGCGAAGGCTGAGATCGGAAAGTTCCGGATCCCGTTGAACCTGATCAGGTTAAGGCCTGCGTAGGGAACAAGATGTCCTCGTCTAGAACGTGACGAGTCTCTCCACCGCAGTTGCGGTGCCCGACGCCCTTGATCCGCCGTGTTGCTCAGGTTCGCTCCGACACATCCCAGGAGAAGCCGATGAGCGTGCAAAGCAACAAGAACCTGAGTGAATCCGCCCAGGTCGACCAGCAGTCCATTCAACCCTTCCCGCGTTCGCAGAAAATCTATGTCCAGGGTTCACGCCCGGACATCCGCGTACCCATGCGCGAGATCAGCCTGGACGTGACACCCACCGACTTCGGCGGCGAGATCAACGCGCCGGTCACCGTCTACGACACCTCCGGCCCCTACACCGACCCGAACGTCACCATCGACGTGCGCAAGGGCCTGGCCGACGTGCGCAGCGCCTGGATCGAGGACCGCGGCGACACCGAGAAGCTGCCGGGGTTGTCCTCCGAGTTCGGCCAGCGCCGCCTCAACGATGCCGAACTATCCGCCATGCGCTTCGCCCATGTGCGCAACCCGCGTCGCGCGAAGGCCGGGCACAACGTCAGCCAGATGCACTATGCAAAGAAGGGCATCATCACGCCGGAGATGGAGTACGTCGCCATCCGCGAGAACATGAAGCTCGCCGAGGCGCGCGAAGCCGGCCTGCTGGCCGAGCAGCATGCCGGGCAGAGCTTCGGCGCCGCGATTCCCAAGGAGATCACCCCCGAATTCGTCCGCTCGGAAGTCGCGCGCGGCCGCGCCATCATCCCGGCGAACATCAACCACACCGAGCTGGAGCCGATGATCATCGGCCGCAACTTCCTGGTGAAGATCAACGGCAACATCGGTAACTCGGCGCTGGGCTCCTCCATCGAGGAAGAAGTGGCCAAGCTGACCTGGGGCATCCGCTGGGGTTCGGACACCGTGATGGACCTGTCCACCGGCAAGCACATCCACGAGACGCGCGAGTGGATCATCCGCAACTCGCCGGTACCGATCGGCACTGTGCCGATCTACCAGGCGCTGGAAAAGGTCAACGGCGTTGCCGAAGACCTGACCTGGGAGCTGTTCCGCGACACCCTGATCGAACAGGCCGAGCAGGGTGTGGACTACTTCACCATCCATGCCGGCGTCTTGCTGCGCTATGTGCCGCTGACTGCCAAGCGCGTGACCGGCATCGTCAGCCGCGGCGGCTCGATCATGGCCAAATGGTGCCTGGCGCATCACAAGGAGAATTTCCTCTACACCCACTTCGAGGAAATCTGCGAAATCATGAAGGCCTACGACGTCAGCTTCTCGCTGGGCGACGGCCTGCGTCCGGGCTCGATCGCCGATGCCAACGACGCCGCGCAGTTCGGCGAACTGGAAACCCTCGGCGAACTGACCAAGATCGCCTGGAAGCACGACGTCCAGACCATGATCGAAGGCCCGGGCCATGTGCCGATGCACATGATCAAGGAGAACATGGACAAGCAGCTCGAATGCTGCGACGAGGCACCGTTCTACACCCTCGGCCCACTGACCACCGACATTGCCCCGGGCTACGACCACATCACCAGCGGCATCGGTGCGGCGATGATCGGCTGGTTCGGCTGCGCCATGCTCTGCTACGTCACGCCGAAGGAGCACCTCGGTCTGCCGAACAAGGATGACGTGAAGACCGGCATCATCACCTACAAGATCGCGGCCCACGCCGCCGACCTCGCCAAGGGCCATCCGGGCGCGCAGGTCCGCGACAACGCCCTGTCCAAGGCGCGTTTCGAGTTCCGCTGGGAAGACCAGTTCAACCTCGGCCTGGACCCGGACACCGCCCGCGCCTTCCACGACGAGACGCTGCCGAAGGAATCGGCGAAGGTGGCGCATTTCTGCTCCATGTGCGGGCCGAAGTTCTGCTCGATGAAGATCACCCAGGAAGTGCGCGAGTACGCTGCCGAGCACGGCCTGACCGATGAGCAGAAAGCCATCGAGGCGGGTTTCGCCGAGCAGTCCTCGCGCTTCAAGGACGAAGGCTCGGTGATCTACAAACAGGTGTGACCGGCGAGGGCGGGCCTGCGCTGATCATGAGCGCGGCTAACGCTGTGCGGTTATCCACCCTGCGGGAAGCTTCGCCTTGTGCTGCCGGCAGGCGTAGGGTGGATGGCCGAAGCCATCCACCGGATTGCCCGCCCAGCGCTACCCGAGGCGACCTGCAACTTATTGATTTTCCTGCATTAGACGCTTAGAGTGCTCGCCCTTCGCGATGCCCATGTAGCTCAGCGGTAGAGCACTCCCTTGGTAAGGGAGAGGTCGGCGGTTCAAGTCCGCCCATGGGCTCCATTGTTTGGCGGGTGCAGTCGTTAACTGTGACTTGGCCAATGGCCGCTGCAGCATTTTCCGGCTAAGGTCCCCTGTGTTTTCGACACTCAGGGACGAGTCATGGAAATCCTTCATCACGGCGCCGCCGATGGCGTCACCGGCTCCTGTCATCAGCTGCGCCTGGATACCGGTTTCAGCCTGCTGGTCGATTGCGGGCTATTCCAGGGGGCCGATACCTCGCCGGGACGGGCCGGGGCCGGCAGTCTGGATATCGAGTTCGACCTGGCCGGCATTCGTGCGCTGGTCGCAACCCACGTGCATATCGACCACGTCGGCCGCATTCCCTACCTGCTGGCCGCAGGCTTCAGTGGCCCCATCCTCTGCAGTGAGCCTTCTGCCCGGCTGCTGCCGATCGTGCTCGAGGACGCCTTTCGTCTCGGCATCAGTCGTGACCAGCACAAGGTCGAGCAATATCTCGCGCTCGTCGAGCGGCGTCTGATCGCGTTGCCCTACAACCGCTGGTTCACCCTCAGCGACACGTCGTCGTTGCGGGCGCGCATCCGCCTGCGGCGCGCCGGGCATATCCTCGGCTCGGCCTATGTCGAGGTGGACATCAGGCGTCCTGGCCAGGCACGTCGGCGTGTGCTGTTCTCGGGTGATCTCGGTGCGCCCCATGCGCCCTTGCTGCGCCCGCCGCAAGTGGCGGCCGGTGCAGACGTGGTGGTGCTGGAGAGCACCTATGGCGACCGCCAGCACGAGGATCGAATGCAGCGCCGACAACGCCTGAAGCGACTGATCGAGAAGGCGCTGGCCGACGACGGCAGCGTGCTGATCCCGGCCTTCAGCATTGGCCGCACTCAGGAGCTGCTCTACGAGCTGGAACAGATCATCTTCGAGGCCCATGCCGGGGCCGGCCCTGCGTCTGGTGCCGGCTGGCGGCAGCTGCCGATCATCCTCGACTCGCCGCTGGCCAGTCGCTTCACCGAGGCATACCGCGAGCTGCGCCCGTTCTGGAATGACGAAGCGCAGGGTCGGCTGCGCGAGGGGCGCGATCCGATGGCATTCGACCAGCTGCTCACCGTCGACAGCCACGACCAGCATCTGAGCATGGTCCGCCACCTGGCCGAAACGGCGCGGCCGGCCGTGGTCATCGCCGGTGGCGGCATGTGCGCCGGCGGGCGCATCGTCAACTATCTGAAGGCGATGCTCGAAGATCGGCGGCACAACGTTCTTTTCGTCGGTTACCAGGCTGCCGGCACCCCTGGGCACGCCATCCAGCGCTTCGGCCCTCGCGGTGGCTACGTCGAGCTCGATGGCCAGCGGCTGGACATCCGCGCCGGTATCGAAAGCATTGGTGGCTACTCGGCGCATGCCGATCGGAATGGGCTGCTTGGCTTCATCACCACGATGCGGCGCTGGCCGAGCGAGGTGCGGCTGGTGCATGGCGAGGCGCGCGCCAAGCAGCAACTGCGCGAGGGCCTTATGTCAGCCTATGCGGCCAAGGGGCGTAGGGTAGACGTGCTGGTTCCCGAGCGCTGAGCTTCGCTCTAGCGGCCCTGCAGTACGTCCCGGTAGACCTGTACCGTTTGCTCGCACATGCGCTGCGCACTGAACTGCTCCCCGAAGCGGCGCGCCGCATTCGCGCCCAGCTCGGCGGCCAGAGCCGGATTCTCCCAGAGTTGGCTCATGGCCCGTCGCAATGCTGGCGAGTCGGCCGGCGGGACGGCCATACCGGTAACGCCGTCCAGGTTGACGAATGTCGTCCCCGTGCCGATCTCGCAGGAGATCATCGGCTTGCCATACATGGCTGCCTCCAGCAGAGAAATGCCGAATGCCTCCGAGCGCAGGTGTGATGGAAAGACGAATGCGTGGCAGAGTTGCAGCAGGCAGGCCTTGTCCTCATCGGCGATCCGCCCGGTCCAGATCAGATGTGCAAGTCCGAGCTGGCGTGCCTGTTCCTTGAGGTTGGCTTCCTCAGGACCTGCGCCAGCGATCACTACTGGCCAGCCAGTGCCGGCCACCGCCTCGAGCAAATACTCCAGCCCCTTGTAGTAACGCAGTACGCCGACAAACAGGAAAAAGCGCGCCGGCAGGCGTCCGCGCCAATAGGTCAAGCGCTCGGTCGAAGGCTCGGGGTAGGCCTGGCGATCCAGGCCATAGGGTATGACTACCGTCTTGCCGCCAAACCGACCCAGGACCTCGCTGCTTTCAAGATAGTTCGGCGAGGAAGCGATGATGCGGTCCACGCCCGCCAGGAAGCGCTGCATCAGCGGCTTATAAAGGGCGAGCAGTGTGCGCTGGCGGACGATGTCCGAATGATAGCTGACGACGCATGGCCGCTTGTGCCGGCTCACGAAGTGCACTAGATCCATTACCGGCCAGGGAAAATGGAAATGGATGATATCGGCCTGCCTAGCCGCATCGCTGAACAACGCGAATGCTTCCCGGGAAAAGCCGGTGGAGGCAATGAACAGATCCTGACGCGCCCTGATCACCTCGTGGTCAGCGACCCATAGGCGTTGCGGCGAAGCATCAGAGCTCAGTGTCAGTACTCGGCTTTCAACCCCCAGTTCGCGGTTGCCTTGGCACAGCTGATAGATGACCTGTTCTATACCGCCGGTGGTATCCGGCAGGTAGGTCTTGAAAAAGTGAAGGACGCGCATGGGGGCTCGAGGCAGGTTGTGGGGCGCCTGAATACGCTGAGCGATCGGGCTGGCGCCAAAAGGGATAGAGGCCGGCATGGGGCCCCGGGCCGGAAATCTACCTTGCGTCCCAGTGTCCCGACAAGGGAGTCATTCATCGCGCCGCCTCGGTTTACATTCTCCAGTGGATATAACGGTGGTAGACTCCGCCGCTTTCGAATATGCTAGGCAGTACCGAATCCATGCGTAATGTTCGCGAAAACAGCCTGAAGACCGCGCTCAAAGCGTGCAAGGGCAGTTTCCTCTCGGTCGGCTTCTTCAGCTTCTTCGTCAATGCCCTGATGCTGGTGCCGTCGTTCTACATGCTGCAGGTCTATGGTCGTGTCGTGACCAGCGGCAGCATCCCGACGCTGGTGATGCTCACGCTCATCATGACCATTCTGATGGGCACCATGGGCTCGCTGGAGTGGGTGCGTTCGCGCATCATGGTGCGCCTGAGCACCCGGCTTGATGTCCTGCTGAGTCGTGACGTCTACCGGGCGAGCTTCAAGAAGGCCCTGGACAGCGGTGGCATGGATGCGTCGGCGCAGCCTCTTAATGACCTTACTGGGCTGCGCCAGTTCCTCACGGGTAACGGTCTTTTTGCATTTTTCGATACCCCCTGGCTACCGGTCTACATCGGCGTGATGTTCCTCTTTCACCCCTGGTACGGCTGGTTCGCCATCGGCTGCGCCATCGTTCTGCTCATGCTTGCGGTAGTCAACGAAAAGCTGACCGGCAAGGCCATCGCCGATGCCAACAAGCAGAACATCGCTGCGAACCTGCACACCAACAAGAATCTGCGCAACGCCGAAGTGATCGAATCCATGGGTATGCTGGAAACGCTCATGGGGCGCTGGGGCGAGCGTCAGCGTCAGGTTCTGCTGTTGCAATCGCAGGCTAGCGACAAGGGTGGAATGGTTACCTCGTTCTCCAAGACATTCCGCATGCTGTCGCAGTCGCTCATTCTAGGCATTGGTGCCTATCTGGCGGTCAAGCAGGAAATCACTCCCGGCCTGATGATTGCCGGCTCCATTCTCCTCGGTCGGGCGCTGGCGCCGATCGACCTGATGATCGGCAGCTGGAAGGGCTTCATTTCGGCGCGTTCCCAGTACGCACGGCTGAACGAAATCCTCGACGAGCAGCAGGCTGAGCCGCAACGCATGTCCTTGCCGGCGCCCGAGGGCCATGTGCTGGTAGAAAACCTCATCGTCAGTGCGCCCGGTTCCAAGACGCCGATTCTCAAGAACATCAGCTTCGCCGTACCGGCAGGCTCGGTAGTGGGTGTCATAGGCCCGAGCGCCTCCGGCAAGTCCACATTGGCCCGCGCCCTGCTTGGCGTCTGGGCGCCGCAGCATGGTGTCGTGCGGCTCGATGGTGCGGATATCAACAATTGGGACAAGCGCGAGCTGGGCCCCTACGTCGGTTATCTGCCGCAGGACATCGAACTGTTCGAAGGCAGCATCAGCGAAAACATCGCCCGCTTCCGCGAAGTAGAGCCGGATAAGGTCATCCAGGCAGCCAAGACTGCCGGCGTGCACGAGATGATCCTGCAGCTACCTGAAGGCTATGACACGGTAATCGGTTCGGACGGGGTCAACCTGTCCGGTGGCCAGCGCCAGCGTGTCGGCTTGGCGCGGGCGATCTACGGTAGCCCTCGGTTGATTATCCTTGACGAGCCCAACTCCAACCTCGACGAGGTCGGAGAGCGCGCACTGGCCATGGCCATCCAGCAGCTAAAGGCCAGTGGCGCCACGGTGTTCATCATTACCCACCGCACCAGCATCCTGGCCCAGCTCGACCGCCTGCTGGTTATGAGCAACGGAGCAATCGGCCTGTATGGACCGCGCGACAAGGTCATGGCCGAACTCAACAAGCAACAAGCCAGCGCCCAGAAGATTGCCCAGGTAGCGCCTGGGCAATCCGCGGCACGCTCGTAACCGAGACCATCATGACCAGCATGAACAACGCCATCGAAGATCGTCTTGCCAGCCTGCCGGCGTCGGACCGCAAGGCTCGTCTGATCGGTTTTGCCATCGTTTTCGTGATGTTTGGGCTCTTTGGTGCCTGGGCCACCTTCGCCCCTTTAGGCAGCGCCGCGCTGGCGCCCGGTGTGGTCACAGTGCAGTCCTACCGCAAGACCATTCAGCATCTCGAAGGTGGCATCGTCAAAGAACTGCATGCCCGTGACGGAGACGTCGTCGCTGCAGGCGATCCGCTGATCGTGCTTGACGACACCCAGGTCCGTGCCGAATACGGCATGACGCTCAGCCAGCTGGTGGCTGCCCAGGCCATGGAAGCACGGCTGCAGGCCGAGCGCGACGGGCGGGAGCAGATAGACTTCAGCGGAATGATCGAAACCAGCAGCCATCGCGCGATCGAGGCCCAGGACGGGGAAACCCAGGTGTTCAATGCCCGTCGTGGTTCAAGGCTTGGAGAAGTCGCGGTTCTGCAGAAGCGTGTCGGACAGCTGCAGGAGCAGATTTCTGGCTTGCAATCAATGGTCGCTACCAAGCGCAATCTGGAAAAGTCCTACCGCGATGAAATTGGCGAACTGACGGAGCTCTTGGCAGAGGGTTATGTCGACAAGCAGCGCCTGCTCGAACAGCAGCGCCGCCTCGACATGCTCAAGGCCGAGATTGCCGACCATCAGTCCGAAGTCACCAAGACCCGGTTGCAGATCAGTGAGACCGAGCTGCAGATACTCCAGCTGAATAAGGACTTCAATTCGGAGGTGGTGTCGCAGCTCTCCGAGGTGCAGACAAAAGTGTTCGACCTGCAGGAGCGCAAGGCCGCGCTGGAAGATCGCCTGAGCCGCATCGTCATCCGTGCCCCCGAAGACGGCATGATCCTGGGCATGAAGGTCCACACGATCGGCGGTGTCGTCAGCCCGGCCACGCCGTTGCTCGATATCGTGCCTTCGGTGTCCGACCTTATCGTCGAGGCTCAGGTGTCGCCTATCGACATTGACCGTGTAAGCGTGGGCAAGCCCGCCGATATCCGCTTCAGTGCCTTCAATAGTTCGACCACGCCGGTAATCAAGGGTGTTGTCCGGCATGTATCGGCGGATCGCCTGATCAATGAGGAAACGGGCATGCCCTACTACCTGGCGCGCGTCGCGCTGACCGAGGAGGGTGCGCGTGCGCTGGGCTCGCTTACGCTGCAACCGGGCATGCCGGCAGAGGTACTGATCAATACCGGCACTCGGACCATGTTGCAGTATTTGATGCAGCCGGCGACCGATGCCTTTGCCAGATCATTGATCGAGGACTGATGGTGCGCTGCTTCGCTTCTCTTTGCTTCAGCCTGTTCTTCGGCCTCGTTCATGCCCAGGCCGCCGAATCACCGGCGGCGCCGCCGGGTGAGGTTACGGCCTCGACCTACTCTGCCAACCTGATGCAACTCTATCGTGAGTCCCGCCTTGAGGATCCGCGTGTCCTCGCCGCCTACGCTCGTGCTCAGGCAGGCAAAGAGCGCGAACGCGAAGCTTTCGGCGGACTGCTGCCGCAGGTCACCGCCAGTAGCAGCTTCAACCGCACCAATCGCGACGTGGAAACCTACACCGAAAGCTTCAACAACGAGCGCTACGCTCTCTCGCTAAGCCAGCACTTGTATAACAAACAGGCCTGGGAGAACTACCAGGAGTTCAAGGCCCGGGCGCGGCAGGGCGAGTACGAAGCGGAAGATGCGCAGGCGGAGGCGACCGTTGACCTGGCTCAGCGCTATTTTGTCGCCCTGGCATCGGACGATGAGCTCGAGCTTGTGCAGGCCGAGCGTCGCGCCACCCAGAAAAACCTCGATCGGGTCGAGGCGCTTTATAAGCGGCAGCTCGCCATGGTTACCGATGTACTGGATCTGCGAGCACGTGTGGATGCTCTCGCTGCTCAAGAGGTCGAGGCGCGTAATCAGGTTCGTGTTAGCCGGGAAGAGCTATCCGAGATCATTGGTCGCCCGGTAACCGAGCGCCTAAGTCGTATCCGCGAAGACATCGAGCTTCAGGTGCCTGGTGAAAGCGTGAATGTATGGGTGGAGAGGGCCGTTGCTGCCAATCCTGCTCTCAAGGCGCAGCAGCAGGCGTTGGCGGCTGCTGAGGCTGCGGTCCGTGAGGGGCGTGGCGGACATTATCCATCGTTGAGCCTGAATCTCAGCGCACAGCGCAGCGATGTGGGCTATGACAACACCTTGGCGCCTCGCTCGGATAGCTATGTTGCCAGTTTGGGAGTGCAGATTCCAATCTACAGCGGCGGCTCGACGTCGGCCCGCAGTCGTGCGCTCTACAGCGATCGGTTGGCCACCGAACAACAGATGGAAGCCGTTCGTCGGCAGGTCGTCAAGGAGACCACGAGCGCTTACCTAACCGCACAGTCTAGCATTGAAAGAATCAGGGCGTCGCGCAATGCGTTGGAGTCGGCAGAGCGCTCGAGTGTGGCAGCCGAGCGGGGATTCGAGTTCGGCGTAGTCAACGCCGTGGATGTTCTGACTGCCGTGCAGAATGAATACAAAGCACGTCGTGATTTGCTCAAGGCACAGTACGATTTCATCACCAATCTGTTGATATTGAATCGTTGGGCTGGTGGCTTGTCCGAGCAGAGCGTTGCAGACGTGAATATCTGGCTGGCTCGTAGCGAAGCTGCGCGGGCCTTGGAAGACACACAACGGAATGAGCATGAACAGTAAAACCGCGATCATTACCGGTATCACCGGTCAGGACGGCGCCTATCTTACCGAGCTGCTGCTGGAAAAAGGCTATAAGGTTTACGGCACCTATCGCCGGACCAGTTCGGTTAATTTCTGGCGGCTCGAGGAAGTGGGCGTACTTGAGCACCCGGCTCTGGAGTTGGTTGAGCATGATCTGACGGATCTCTCCTCTAGTGTTCGCTTGTTGCAGCGCGTACAGCCTGACGAGATATACAACCTTGCTGCGCAGAGTTTTGTCGGTGTTTCGTTCGACCAGCCCGTAACCACTGCCGAAATCACCGGTATTGGTGCGGTGAACCTGCTTGAAGCCATCCGCATCGTGGATCCTGCGATTCGTTACTACCAGGCTTCGACCTCCGAGATGTTCGGCAAGGTACAGCAGATACCTCAAACCGAGGCGACCTCATTTTATCCGCGTAGCCCATACGGCGTTGCCAAGCTCTATGCGCATTGGATGACGGTTAATTATCGGGAGTCCTACGGCATATTCGGTGCGAGCGGCATTCTCTTCAACCATGAATCCCCACTGCGCGGCAAGGAGTTCGTTACCCGCAAGATCACAGACGCCGTGGCTCGCATTGCCTTAGGGAAGCAGAACCTCCTTGAGCTGGGTAACCTTGACGCCAAGCGTGACTGGGGATTTGCCAAGGAGTATGTCGAGGGTATGTGGCGCATGCTGCAGGCAAGCGAACCAGATACCTTCGTGCTCGCCACGAACCGTACCGAGACCGTGCGCGACTTCGTCAGCATGGCGTTCAAGGCCGTCGATATCGAGCTGGACTGGGTTGGGGCGGATGAGGCGGAGAAAGGGGTTGATCGGCGCACTGGCAATACACTGGTGCAGGTCAACCCGCGTTTTTACCGCCCCGCCGAGGTGGATTTGCTGATCGGCAGTGCGCAGCGCGCTAAGGACATCCTGGGTTGGCAGCCGAGCACTACGCTGGAGCAGCTGTGCAAATTGATGGTTGAAGCGGATCTGGAGCGCGTTCAGAGCGGTAAGTCCTACTAAATTAGTCAGCGACTTTAGCAAACCGGGGGCCGCTGATGCGGCCCTTTTATTACCTAATGGGATTACGACATGTACGTCAACTCGCCACCCGTCATTCATCAGTTCGCCATTGATATCAGCGCTGGCGATGGCATTAGCAATGGGATGCTACTGACGCGCAAGCTGTTGCGAATGGCGGGAGTCGAATCGGATATCTATTGCGCCGATATTCCTGAATCGATGCGCGGTGACATTCGATACATGGATGAGTATGTACCCGGCAGCGCTGACGCGCTGCTAGTCCATCATGGCATCGGTAATCCGCATGAGGCTTGGCTGCGTTCATTACCAGAGCCAAAATTCATGGTTTTCCACAATATCACTCCAGGTGAGCTCTTTCCCTCGGAGCATCCAATACAGCCGATGCTCGCTCATGGCTGGGAGCAGGTGGAGTGTTGGAGGGAATGGCTCGCTGGCAGTGTCGCCGATTCACGGCAAAACCTCGAGGAGCTGCTGCTCAGAGGCCACAACAAAGACGTGCTGGCCGAAATTCCACTTTTGGTGGATATCGAGCGTTTGGATGCGGTGAAGGGTGATCGGTTTGACGGTCCTCGCCCCTTCACGATTTTGTTTGTCGGTCGCGTGATGCCGCACAAGAACCAGCTTGCCTTGATTGAGGCCCTCGATTGTTTGCGTCAAATTGTGCAAGTACCGGTTCGCCTAGAACTTGTGGGCGGTTTCGCTGTGCCGGAATACCGTGATCAGTTGCTCCAGCGTATATGTGAGCTCGGTCTGGAGGGCTCCGTAGGGCTTCCGGGAAAGGTCGATGAAGCGACGCTCGCTGCGCACTACCGCAACAGCGATCTATTTGTATGCATGAGTCGCCATGAGGGTTTCGGTATGCCGCTCATCGAAGCTATGGCCCATGATCTGCCGGTGCTGGCGTTCGACGCGCCTGCCAGCAACATTCGCCATACGTTGTCCGGTGCCGGATTGGTGCTTGAACGTGATGAGCCTGACGTCTGCGCCGCAGCCATCGCCCTGCTGATGGACAATCCGGCCTTGCGCCGCCATTTGCGCCTTCGTGGACGCCAGCGTCTGAGTGACTTTCGCTATCAGCGTCTATATGACCAGCTGCGTGATTATCTATACCGTTTTGATATCTACCTTCCGGAGCATCGGTTTGCAGCTCAGAAGCGGGAGCCAGCCGTTATCGATGAGCGCCTGGAGGGGCCGTTTGATAGCAGCTATAGCCTAGCCTTGGTTAACAGGGAGCTTGCTCGTGGGCTCGCAGCAGAGGGGCGAGCGGTTGCGTTGAGGCCTACCGAAGGACCGGGGCCTATATCCGTCGACCAGCGGTTCCTTGCTACAAACGGCGATTGCGCTGAGTGGGGCCGGCGCGCGGAGTCGAAGGCCCGACATGTGCTGCGGTTGCTTTATCCCCCGCGGGTGACTGGCATGGGGGGGGATTTGAATGTGCTGTCCTGTTACGGCTGGGAAGAATCGGCACTTCCGCAAGCCTATTGCCTGGATTTCAATCATCAGTTGGATCTGGTGACCAGTATGTCGTCCTGGGTGAGCAGGACGCTTCGGGACAATGGCGTCAACGTGCCGGTAGCCACCGTTGGGCTTGGCGCTGATCACATTATGCGTGTACAGCCTGACTCGACATTGCTTCCAGAGCTAGGTTCAGCTAAGGGTGCCCTCACATTCCTGCATGTCTCTTCCTGCTTTCCTCGCAAAGGCGTCGACGTGCTGCTTGCTGCATATGGTGCGGCGTTCACTGCGCAGGATGCGGTGCGGCTGGTCATCAAGACATTTCCCAATCCCCATCACGATATCCAGCAGCAAGTGGCCCAATGGCGCGCTGCGCATGTCCGACCTCCAGCTGTCGAGATCATCAACGCAGACTTGCCAGATGCGGCGCTTCGCTCGCTGTATCTGCTTGCCGACGTTCTGGTCGCGCCTTCCAGAGGCGAAGGATTTGGCCTCCCGCTTGCTGAAGCCATGCTCCACCGTCTACCGGTGATTACCACTGCCCGCGGTGGGCAGGCGGATTTCTGTACGCATGACACGGCCTGGCTGATCGATTGCCGCTACGAGCGTGCCAGGAGCCACCTTAAGGCTGGGGCTTCCGTCTGGTTCGAGCCAAGCTGCGAGCATCTTGTCGAGCTGTTGCAAGCCTTTCATCAAGCACATATCGGTAAGACCCTGGAGCACTTTAAGGCGGCCAGGGTGGAAGCCGCAGCTGCGCTCATCAATGCGCGATTCACGTGGCGCGCGGTTGCCCGCAATACAATCGATGCGTTGCAGGCTGCGGCTGCTCAGCCTCTGCTGAAGCCCGCGCCACGAGTGGGCTGCCTTACTACTTGGAACAGTGCTTGCGGCATCGCGACGTACAGTCGCAAATTGCTGGAGCCGGCATTCGGACCGAGCTGCACCATATTTGCCAATGATGATGCGACTCTGACCGCTGCGGATGCCGAGCACGTTATTCGCTGTTGGACAGCTGGGATGAACGATGATCTGGGGCGATTGAAGAGTGCCATCGAGCAGGCCGGCATCAATACGCTGCTGGTGCAGTTCAATTTTTCGTTCTTTGCGCTGGAAGCCTTTGCAGATCTCTTGGACTGGGCCCGCCAGCGCCAAGTGCGGACGTTTGTGACCTTTCATTCCACGGCAGATATTCAGCACGGGGGTCAGTTCAAGACGCTGCGTACCCTGGTCCCCCAGCTTCGCCGGTGCGCGCGTCTGCTAGTGCATAGTGTGGCGGACATGAACCGGCTCGATGGCTTTGGTTTGGCGGATAATCTCCTGCTTTTCCCGCATGGCGTACTGCATGTTGAGCCGCCGAAGCCTGGTCCGACACAGCTTGCGGCGGGGCTCGACGGCCGGACCGTGATCGCCAGCTATGGATTCCTCTTGCCTCACAAGGGTATCCCTGAGCTAATCGAAGCCTTCGCGCTGCTAGCCGTAAACCGCCCGGAGCTGCACCTGCTGTTAGTCAATGCGCAGTACCCTGTTGCAGACTCTGCCGCTCTCGCTGCATCGTGTCGGCACCGTATCGCCGCACCCGACCTCGCGGGGCGCGTGACGCTGGTCACTGACTACCTCGACGACGCGGAGTCCTTGGCTTGGTTAGCGCTGGCAGACTGCATAGTGTTTCCCTATCAACATACCCAAGAATCCTCCAGCGCTGCCGTTCGCTGGGGCTTGACCACAGGCAAGCCAGTCCTCTGCACGCCGTTGGGTATCTTCGAAGATGTCGCCGATGCGGTCAGCTTCCTTCCTGGAACGGAGGTCGCAGCGCTTGTCGAGGGGCTGGAGAGCTTTCTCGAGAGCCCGGCTCCTGCCAAGCAAGGTGAATGGTTGCGCGCCCACGCCTGGCCCGCCGTTTCCGCCCGACTACGTAATCTGCTAAAGGCCTTGGCCGCTGAGGCGGCGGATTGAACGCGTAGGCTAGCAGTTGATGAGTGATTCGATATGGTGCGGGCTGACGTTCATGGCCTTTTGGGTCGCGCTGTATCATCGAACGGCGGTGATACGGCGCTTGGTGTCGATTCGTTGACGGTTTTTTTGCTCGACTGACCGATTGTCGGTTAATTGACTTCTTCGGTAGAACAATTCGATTCTGCGGTTACTCTCTTGAAGCAGGCGCACGCCGGCATGCCCGCTAATGCGGCAAGGGGTCGCAGGGGCTGAAGGCAGGCGAGGCCGACGGGCCTGTCCATACGGAAGCCTGTGATCGAATCGACTATGGAGATGAAGTAATGGCTGTTACCGCACAACAAGTTCAACAACTGTACGTGGGTTATCTTGGCCGCGCTGCCGATCAGGCAGGCCTTGATTACTGGCTGGCCGAGCTCAACGCCGAAAACGCCACGCTTACTCTCGAAAACCTGCGTTCCAATTTCGTCAACGAGCAGCCCGAGTACGCCAATGCCTATGCTGGCCTGAATCGACAGCAGACCGTTACTCAGATCTATGAAAACGTTTTCGGTCGCACGCCGAACGATGCCGAGGTCGCGTATTGGACGTTCGAGTCTGGTGTCAACACGGATCAGCTGATCACCGCCTTTCTCAACGCTGCTTCGCCAATTGATCGTCTGGTAATCGAGAACAAGGTGGCAGTTGCTCAGGAAATCACTGCTGCCTACGCAGGTTCAAGCCTCACCGGAACGGAGCTTACTGAGCAGTTGGCCAGCGCCACTGCGCAATATGCCATCGCTCCGGTCGTGGATCCGGTAACCGGCGTAACTACCTACACTGTAGGCGGCACAGGCAGCTATGCGACCGCTAATGCGGCCGCCAACGCTGCGTTGACCCAGGCTCGAGCCAACTTTGGCACTACCTTCGGGCCGGATGCCGCTGCCACTATCGAACCCAACTTCTATGGCACCTCCGCCACCATTACTCTCAACGGTGTGGCTAGCCCAACTGAAATCACGCTTGCCAATCAGCCGGGGGGGGATCTCGCCGACCTCACCATCAACGGGCGCGTCGGGGCCGCCAACGCTACCAGCAGCGAGCTGACGCTCACTACCAATGCTGCCGATACCGACATCACGTCGCTGACGCTCGGCCTGACGTCCAATACCACAGTTGTGCTGGACAGCCTGACCGACCTGACGACCATCGACGCTTCTTCGTCGACCGGTAACCTGACCATCGACGCGTCCGATCCGGGCTTCACTGAGCTGGCCAGCTTGATGGGTGGAAGTGGTAACGATACGCTGACCGTCGGCGCAATTGCCGAGGAAGGCAGCCTGACGGTAATGGGCGGCGCTGGGAACGACACCATCAGCGTCGTCTCTGGCAACGGTGCGCTGACAGTCGATGCCGGTGCTGGCAACGATGTTGTCAACCTCGAAGCGCTTGCCGCGACCTCCGATGATGCGCACTCAACCGCCATCACCCTGGGTGCCGGCAACGATCGCCTCAATGTCGTGGACCTGGCCAACCTCACCGGTTCTGATCTGGCGCTGAACTCCAGCTCCACGCCCGCACAGGTTGAAGCAGCCAACGCGGCGCTGGCGGCGAGCATGGTTACCGTAACGGACTTCAACGCGTCTCAGGACGTGCTGGCACTGTCCGGGGTGACCTTGGCGAGCTTCAACAACATCGAGCTTGGCAATATCGCCGGCTCTGCTTCGCTGGCTCAGGCCCTGAGTCTGGTCGCTGCAGGTCTGGAGGGTACGGAAAACGCGGCCACCTTTACCTACGGCGGGAATGCCTATGTCTACACCAGCGACAATGGCACCGTGGACGCCGGTGACGGGCTGATCGAGCTGACTGGTGTCAGCAGCGCGCTTACCGTAGGAAGCAATCTGCTGGTCGCCTGACGCGTTAACCGGGCGTACCACGCTCGGTCATTAGCAAAAGCCCGCCTCGTCAGAGGCGGGTTTTTTTAGGTTCTTCGCGGACTCTGGGGGAAGAGCGAGTTGACAGTCAGGGAAGCAGGTAAATTGGCAGTCGCCAAACACACCCTTCACCTGTCCCTGCTGTCGCCGTGCATCCTATTGATCTTGCCTCGTTC